>Ga0209743_1000021_pt1 | contig 106608 bp, 72 predicted proteins | sample OlaalgELextract2_FD_187378 | JGI IMG/M metagenome (GOLD analysis project Ga0209743, IMG submission 187378) | Olavius algarvensis symbiont microbial communities from Tuscany, Italy - Type G ELBA extract 2 (SPAdes) (version 2) | ecosystem: Host-associated > Annelida > Digestive system >...
TGAATCATGCTCCCATGTTGGTTGAAAGAGCATGCGTCATGGAGCTAAAGACGGCTCGATAAAACCGGTTCGGGCAACAGCCCGTCAAGGTTTGACCCCTTGGCTAATTGTCATGATTGATCAACCCATACTGACCACTGAGCGGCTGCGCCTTCGTCCAATGGAGCCATCCGATGCCCCGGCGATCCAAACGGCTGCCTCGGCCCGGGAGATCGCCGATACCATGATTTCTGTCCCCCATCCCTATCCTCCTGGTGAAGCCGAGCGATATATTGCTCGGCAGCAGAAAGAGCGGGAAGAAGGTGTTTCGGTCACCTTTACCATCGCGCATAAAACGGAACATAATTTCTGTGGTCTGATTGAAATCCGCTGTATCGATCGCGAGCACGCCCACGCAGAGATCAGTTTCTGGTTAAGCGCGGCGGCCTGGGGACGAGGGTACATGAGTGAGGTGATTCACGCCATACTGCAGTACGGATTTGAAGAGCTTCAGCTGAATCGATTCTATGCATATCACATGATGCGAAATCCAGCGTGCGGTCGGGTTCTTGAGAAGAACGGTTTCACCCAGGAGGGGATGTTGCGCCAGTGCGTGCGGAAGTGGGGGGAGTTCGAGGACGTGGCTCAGTGGGCCATCCTGAGGAAGGATTGGGAAGCCGTCTCAACATAAAGGATCTTCATCCCTGGGTCGGTAACAGTTTCATCATTCGACACAACAGCACAGTAAACAACTGAAGGCAATTGAATGCTGGAATTTATGGACATCGGGGTCGATAAGGCCATTGCCTACCGTATTGGTGGAAAAATCACAGAAGAGGACATGACATCCGCAATGTCCCTGTTTCAGAAATAAATGCGCTGAAAAAACGGCAACGGGCAAGCCGTACGGCAGTTTAGCAATTGCCAAAGATATGTTCCGCTAAAATGAAGCGTTTTTTTGTCAACACCCCCCCCCTTGTTAAGAGAATGCGCAGCTATAGATGCTCGGGGTCGGGATCGCTATCGGTATCGGAATCGAGACATGACGGTTATCTTCGAAGTCGATACCGATTCCGATACCGATAGCGATTCCGATGACTCCGGTCCGCTGGCATTTGTATCCCGTTTCTCAATCGGAACGGAGGTCTGACATCTGCTATAAAAACCGGTTTCTACGCTAGGGGCAGATCCCCTTCTCCCTTGGTGGGAAGATCGGATCGGCCCATGAGGTACACGTCGACGCACCTGGCGGCCTCCCGGCCTTCCGATATTGCCCAGACGATCAGCGACTGGCCCCGGTTCGAATCACCGGCAGCAAAGACACCATCCACACGCGTCATGTAATACTTGTCGGTTTGGATACTTCCGTACTGGGTCAAGGGCAGGTCGTACTGGGCCACCACCGTGCCCGGTTCCGGGCCTGTAAATCCCAGGGCCAGCAGCACCAGATCTGCCGGCCAGGTCCGCTCCGAATCCGGTTTCTCGATCATCTTCGGCCCTGTTCCATCCGTGTCGACAAACTCAACGTCCACGGTAACCACCTCTTTGACACGTCCCTGTTTACCCAAAAAGGCCCTGGTCAAAATTTGCCAATGCCGCGTTCCACCCTCTTCGTGGGAGGAACTGGTCCGGAGCCGCATGGGCCAATACGGCCAGGGTTGATGATCCGGACGATCGTTCGACGGTTTCGGCAGCAGTTCGAAATTGACCACTTCTAGAGCGCCTTGCCGATGGGAGGTGCCGATGCAGTCGCTGCCGGTGTCCCCGCCGCCGATGACCACCACATGTTTGCCATCTGCGGTTATCGAAGGATTTCCATAACAGTCCGCGTCCTGGCCGGCGATCAGCCGGTTCTGCCGGTTTAAAAAGTCCATGGCAAAGTGGATGCCGTCGAGCTCCCTTCCGGGAATCGGCAGATCCCTGGGAACAGTGGCACCGGAGCAGAGCACCACGGCGTCGAATTTTGCAAGATCATCTCGGGTGATGTCCACACCGACATGGGCTCCGGTTTCGAATTGGATGCCTTCCCGGATGAGGATATCCAGACGTCGGTCGAGGACCCATTTTTCCATCTTAAAATCCGGGATTCCATACCGCAGCAGGCCGCCGATCCGATCGTCCCGTTCGTATACGGTGACGGTGTGCCCGGCACGGTTGAGCTGCTGGGCGCAGGCCAGACCGGCCGGGCCGGAGCCGACAACCGCCACGGTTTTGCCCGTCCGCCGGGTGGGTGGTTCGGGACCGATCCATCCCTGTTCGAACGCGTATTCGATAATCTCCTTTTCAATTTGTTCGATGGTCACCGGGGGTTCGTTGATTCCCAGCACACAGGCTTCTTCACAGGGGGCCGGACACAGCCGTCCGGTAAATTCCGGAAAGTTGTTGGTTCGGTGAAGCTGCTCCACGGCCCGTCGCCATTGGCCCCGATAGACCGAGTCGTTCCAGTCCGGAATGAGATTGCCGAGGGGACAACCCGAATGGCAGGTCGGAACACCGCAGTCCATGCATCGGGCGCACTGGGCTTTCAGCTTGGACTCCGGAAACGGCAGGTAGAATTCCTTGAAATCCTGTTTCCGTTTTTCGACCGGGCGTTTTTCCGGCAGTTCCCTGTTATATTCTTTGAATCCTGTTGGTTTTCCCATTTTTATATCTTCGCTTTTTCCCCTCCCTCTATCCCTCCCCCCTGGGGAGGGAAGTAGGAATATGAGGGGATTTCTTTAGATCGAAACATTAACCTGACTGTAATGCAGAAACAGGTTGGTGATGCTCTTTCTCCAGTCGTCCCAGGGCACGCTTGTAATCCACCGGCATCACCTTAACGAACAACCGGAGATAGGTATCCCATCGCTCCAGTATCTTTCCGGCCACCGAACTCTCGGTGTACCCCATGTGTCTTTCGATGCTGGTCTTGAGGAAGTCGATATCCTCGCTCTCTTTCAGCTGTTCCAGGGCAACCATCTCCATGTTGCACCGGTTACGGCGAAACTCTCCGTCATTGTCGAGTACGTACGCGATTCCGCCGCTCATGCCGGCGGCAAAGTTTCGGCCCGTGGGCCCCAACACGACGACACGGCCCCCGGTCATGTACTCACACCCATGGTCCCCGACACCTTCCACGACGGCGGTGACCCCGCTGTTACGGACGCAGAAGCGTTCCCCTGCCCAACCCCGGATGTAGGCTTCCCCGGCGGTGGCCCCATAAAATGCGACGTTGCCAATGATGATATTCTCTTCGGCGGCAAACGTGCTGCCATCCGGCGGGCGTATTGTGAGCCGGGCCCCGGAAAGACCCTTTCCGAAGTAATCATTGGCCTCTCCCCGGAGGTGTATCGTTATTCCGCGGGCCCCAAAGGCGCAAAAACTCTGGCCCGCCGAGCCGGAGGCATGAATGACGATGGTGTCTTCAGGGAGTCCGTCGTCCGTGTAGTGTTTGGATATCTCATAGGACAGCATCGTACCGACCGTGCGATGGACGTTTCGAACCGGCAGCTCCACTGTCACCGGCTGCCCGTGTTCCAGTGCCGGCCGGCATTCTTGTATGAGTTGATGATCCAGGGCATGTTCCAGACCGTGATCCTGGGAATCGATCTGGCAGACATCCGAGATGGCCATGGGGGTCTCCGCTTTGTAGAGAATATTCGACACATCGATCCCTTTGGCTTTCCAGTGATCGACGGCAAGCCGCTTTATGAGTTTGTCCGTTCTTCCAACCATCTCGGCAACCGTCCGAAACCCCAGCCGTGCCATGAGTTTTCGTAAGTCTTCAGCTACAAACCGCATCAGGGTGATCACATGTTCCGGTTTGCCAGTGAACTTTTTTCGCAATTCAGGATCCTGGGTCGCGATGCCGACAGGGCAAGTATTTAGATGGCATACCCGCATCATCACGCAGCCAAGGGCAATCAGAGCCGCCGTGCCGAATCCGACTCCATCGGCACCCAGCAGGAATGCCACAGCCAGGTCTCTGCCGGTCTTGAGCTGACCGTCGGTTTCAAGGACGACTCGGGACCGAAGGCCATTCATAACCAGGGTCTGATGGGATTCAGCCAGCCCCAATTCCCATGGGAGGCCGGCGTATCGGATCGAGGTTTGCGGAGACGCACCGGTACCGCCGGCTTCGCCGCTGATCAGAATGACATCGGACCTTCCCTTGGCAACACCTGCGGCCACGGTGCCCACCCCAACCTCGGACACCAGCTTGACGTTGATGTTGGCTTCCGGGTTGGCGTTTTTAAGGTCATAAATGAGCTGGGACAGGTCTTCTATGGAATAAATGTCGTGATGGGGTGGTGGCGAAATGAGCCCCACGTAAGGCGTAGAATGCCGTGTTTTGGCGATCCAGGGATAGACTTTGAATCCCGGCAGCTGGCCACCCTCGCCGGGTTTGGCACCCTGGGCCATCTTGATCTGCAGGTCCGTAGCGTTGGCCAGATAGGCGCCCGTAACACCGAATCTGCCGGACGCCACCTGCTTGATGGCGCTGTTTCGCCAGTCTCCGTTGGGGTCCGGGTCGTATCGGTCCGGATCTTCTCCACCTTCTCCGCTATTGCTCTTGGCGCCGATGCGGTTCATGGCCACCGCAAGAGTTTCATGGGCCTCTTTGCTGATGGAGCCATAGGACATGGCCCCGGTTTTAAACCGTTTCACGATTTCCGGCCAAGGTTCTACCTCATCCAGGGGAACGGGTGTTTCGGCAAAGCGGAAATCGAACAGGCCGCGGATGAATCCTTCCTCCTGGTTCTGTCCATCGACCAGATCGGAAAATTCGTCCCAGGCGGCCTGATCATTATTCCGGACCGCTTGCTGCATCTTGGCTAGGGTCTCGGGGTTGTACTGGTGGGCTTCTCCGTCCCGCCGCCATTTGTATTTACCACCCAATTCCAAATCTTGACTTCCCGGAATGTCCGCCCGGGGATAAGCATGATTGAATCGCTGTTCGATTTCCTGGGCGATGATGTGGATGTCGGCCCCGCTGATTCTGGAAGAAGTGGCCGTAAAATATGTTTCGATAACCGTTTCGTTCAATCCGATGCACTCGAATATCTGGGCCCCCCGGTAGCTTTGAAGCGTAGAAATGCCCATTTTTGACATGACTTTCAGAATGCCTTTTCCAACTGCTTTGATATAATTGGTTACGGCCTTCTCAAAACCAATATCCGGAAGCTCAGCGCGGGCAATCATATCGGCAAGGGTCTCGAATGCCAGATAGGGATAAACGGCTCCGGCGCCATATCCGATGAGACAACAAAAGTGATGGATTTCGCGGGCTTCGCCGGTTTCCACGACAATGCCGCACCGGGTCCGCAAACCTTTGCGAATCAGGTGATGGTGCACCCCGGCTGTTGCAAGCAGGGAAGGGATGGGGGCATTTTCCCGATCCGCTCCCGTGTCGGTCAAAATCAGGATCTGGGCTCCGCCGTCCACGGCCTGCGCCGCGGCTTCGCATAGCCCGGCCATGGCCTGCTCAAGTCCCGGGCCACCTGAGTTCGCCGGAAACAGCATCGGCAACGTGGCACTTTTTAGCCCAACCCGATTCGGATCTCGGAGAAACGCCATCTGGTTTTCGGTCAGGATGGGCTGTTTGATGCGCACCTGCCGGCAATGGAGGGGGGTCTCCTGGAACAGGTCCTGTTCTTCACCAATGGTGGTTTCCAGGGAGGTCACCAGTTTCTCCCGGATGGCGTCCAGGGGGGGATTGGTCACCTGGGCAAACAGCTGGCGAAAATAATCGAACAGCAATCGGGACTTTCTAGACAGGATCGCCGGGGGAATGTCATCCCCCATGGAGCCCGTGGGCTCTCCTCCGTCTCTGGCCATCGGGGCCAGAAGGATATTCATGTCCTCGAGGGTGTATCCAAAGAGCTGCTGGTGTTGGATTAGAGGAGCTCGAGATCGAGCCTCTTCAAATAATGCGGTGTCGGCAGGCGGCATCTGAATCATTTGCTCATCCAACCATTTCCGGTAGTTCTGCCGCCGACTGATCTTTTCTTTGATTTCCGCGTCCTCGATGATGCGGCCTTCTTCCATATCGATGAGAAACATCCGCCCGGGCTGGAGTCGGCCTTTGTGCAGTACATTGGTCGGATCTATGTCAAGAACCCCCGTTTCCGAACCCATGATGACCAGGCCGTCTTCGGTCACGGTGTAACGGGAAGGTCGGAGGCCATTTCTATCCAGTACGGCGCCGACCCATTTCCCGTCCGTAAAGGCGATGGAGGCCGGTCCGTCCCAGGGTTCCATGAGACAGGAGTGGTACTCATAGAAGGCTTTCTTTTCGTCCGACATGGTTTCGTGATTCTGCCAGGCTTCGGGGATCAGCATCATGATGGCATGGGGCAGGGACCTGCCGGTGTGGATCAGCAGTTCCAAGGCATTGTCCAGGATGGCCGAGTCGCTGGCACCGGGTGTGGCGATGGGAAACAGTCGGGCCATATCTTCTCCGAAACGGTCGGATTGAAAAAGAAATTGCCGTGCATTCATCCAGTTGATGTTGCCTCGCAACGTGTTGATTTCGCCGTTATGGCAGAGGAAGCGAAACGGATGCGCCAGATCCCAGGAGGGAAACGTATTGGTGCTGTAGCGCTGATGGACCAACGCCAGGGCGCTGGCCATATCCGGGTCTTGAAGATCCGGATAATAGGCTTTGAGTTGGTGTGCCAGAAACATGCCTTTGTAAATGAATGTTTTTGCCGACAGGCTGGGGATATGAAAATAGTGGCCCTGGCTCATGCCTGCGGCGCGGACCGCATTTTCAGCCAGTTTTCGGATGATGAAGAGCTTCCGTTCGAAGCGATCGACGTCCCCGTTATCCTGGGATTTGCCGATGAAGACCTGATGGACGGATGGTTCGGCTTGCCGGGATATTTCGCCGATAACCTCACTGTTGACAGGAACGTTTCGCCAGCCGAGGAGTCTCTGGCCTTCTTCTTCGACCGCCCGTTCGATATGGGCCATGCATTGGTCCCGTTCGATAGATTCACTCGGCAAGAAGACCAGACCGCTGGCATATGCACCTTCCGGCGGTAGCTGAATCCTGACGTCTCCGGCAATTTTTGTGGTAAAGTCATGGGGAAGCTGCATCAGGATGCCTGCGCCGTCACCTGTGGCGCCATCACAGGCCACCGCGCCACGGTGGGACAAATTGAGCAGGATATCCAGACCGCTGGAAATGATGTTGTGGGATTTGCGACCCTTCAGGTCGCAAATCAGACCGACACCGCAGGCATCATGCTCATAGGCCGGATCATAGAGACCCCTCGGACGTCTATGGGGATTTGATTCCGGTGTTTGAGTGTTAATCATCAGATCTCCATGTTCCCTGATCGGTAGGTGTTGTTCGATAGGTTTATCCGCCGTTATCCTTATTTAAACGCCTTCACATTTGCAAGATAGGGACCATATCATTAGAGACAACGAAAACAAGGTATTTTGGCCGCAGATCAACAATCGACATGGATCTCGATCACGGGTTGTCCGAAAAGTTTTTTACAAATTTGTATTCTGACGTCTAAAAATCAACTTTTTTGTACACTTTAAAGTCATGGCTCCCACATGGCCTGTTCGGTCCTCTATCTCAAATTTATAACTAAAGCCAAGCGTGGTGCTGGCCACAATTCAGACTCTAACACCTTTTCTCACAGACGGGCCATTGAGGAATTGACAAGGGAATAAATTTTCGTTAACTAACTTGAGCTTCAAGGGTAACGAAAATGAAAAGCGCACTGATCACCATACTGTCGGAGTCCAGGGGGGTGGTCTCCGGGCAGCAGCTTAGTGAGCGGCTCGGAATATCCCGGGTATCGGTCTGGAAGCACATTCAGCAACTCCAGGAATTCGGTTACCGGATCGATGCCGGCCCAAAAGGCTACCGCTTAAAAAAGAGACCGGATACTCCATTTCCATGGGAGATACCCGAGTGGGAAGACCGGATCCATTATTTCCCGAAAGTGGCGTCGACCATGGATGCCGCGCGTGATCTGGCCCGGAAGGGCTGCCCCCATTTGACGGTTGTGGTGGCCGATCGACAGACCAGGGGGCGCGGGCGATTGACCCGAGCCTGGCAGTCCGACACCGGAGGGCTTTACGTTACCGTGGTGACCCGGCCGGCATTGGCTCCCATGGAGGTGGCACGGATCACTTTTGCGGTGTCCCTGGAACTGGCGCGGACATTCAACACTGGCTGCGGTGTGGATGCCCGGGTGAAGTGGCCCAATGATATTCTGGTGGATGGCCGTAAGCTGGTGGGCATCCTGTCGGAGATGGAAGGAGAAGCCGATCGGGTCAATTACCTGAATATCGGTGTCGGGATCAATGTGAACAATAACCCAACCCGTCGGGAACCCAACGCGGTTTCCTTAAAGGAATTGACGGGGAAAACGATGTCGAGAAAGAACATTCTGGCTGATTTTCTGGATCGGTTCCGGCATCGTTTGGACAAAGGGCTCGACAGCGAGGTGATCCAGGAATGGAAGACCTGCACCGACACCATAGGACGCCGGGTGCGGGTGGAAACCGTCCGGGGTGTCTTTGAGGGAACGGCCATGGACGTCGACCAAAACGGCGCCCTGGTCCTCGGTCTGGACGACGGCTCCCGGCAACGGGTGATATACGGAGACTGTTTCCACCAATAGAATCGATTTCAAAGGCGCGTCTAAGGCTGCAGGAAACAGGGGGATGCAGGATACAAAGATGCAAGGTTCAGGATGAACGATGGGTATTGGGTACTGGGTATTGGGTACCCGGTGCTAACTATGGATTACAGATTGTTAAAGACTCTCCATATACCGAATACCAAATACCTAAAAGCGGGCGAACGGGCTCACGGGCAAACGGGCCAACGGGCAGACCGGCCAACCGGCAAACATACAAGGAACCCCACCCATGACCTCAAACAAGCAGACGCTTGCCCAGCAGCGTAAGATGGAAACGGAAACCGGCGGCAGACAGTTGCGGATGACCGTTTACGCCTCCCTTATGGCGGCATTGACGGCTGCCGGGGCCTACATGGCGATTCCCATCGGCCCGGTACCGATTGTGCTCCAGAACCTCTTCATCTACCTGGCCGGACTGCTTTTGGGGTGGCGCTGGGGGTTGGCCTCCGTCGGCGTCTATATCCTGGCCGGTGCTTTCGGGCTTCCGGTGTTTGCCGGGGGCCTGGGCGGTATCGGGCGTATCGTCGGTCCCACGGGAGGGTACCTGATCGGTTTTCTGCCGGCGGTCTTTTTGATCGGATGGATATCGGCCAAAAGGAAAGGCAACGTCGTCTATGACGTTGTGGCCATGATTATCGGGACCGCCGTGATATACGCCATGGGGGTTTCCTGGCTGAAGATATTGACCGGTATGACCTGGGGAAAAACCCTTGCGGTGGGCATGCTGCCGTTTCTGATCGGCGACGCGCTTAAAATTGCCGCAGCCGTTCCTATCTCCAAGGCGCTGCGCCCCATCGTGAATAAAACCAAGGAAGCATAAGCACGTTAATAATAAGAGAGGCGCCTTTTCGATAGGAAATCCGATATTCGAATTTCGGATTTAGTCAATCCGACGCCTTCACGTACTAAAAACGGCTTCCGCCATTAACTATTATGTCGTTCATAGAAATCCGAAATTTGTGTCATCGTTTCCCAGATGGCACCCTGGGAATCGACGGGATCGATCTTTCCATTGAAAAGGGCGAGTTTGTCGTCATTGCGGGAAAGAACGGCTCCGGAAAGACAACTCTCCTTCGCCACCTCAACGGACTCCTGACTCCCTCCAACGGGGAGGTGACTCTCGACGGCATGTCCGTGGGGCAAGATCCGCGTCGCGCCCGCAGGATAGTCGGCATGGTATTCCAGGACGCAGACAGCCAGATCGTCGGAGAGACCGTGTACGAAGACGCGGCCTTTGGTCCTGAAAATCTGAAGCTCGATCGAGAGGCGATCCGCCAGCGGGTTGTAAATGCATTGGCTGTCGTCGCTCTGGAGCGGCTTTCCGAGCAGCGGCCCCATATCCTGTCCGGGGGAGAGAAGCGCCGGCTGGCCATCGCCGGGGTGCTGGCCATGGAGCCGGAGGTGGTGGTGTTTGACGAGCCGTTTTCCAATCTCGACTACGATGGGATTCGGCAGGTACTCACCCAGATGCTGACCCTGCACAAGGTGGGGAAGACATTGCTGGTTACCACCCACGACCTGGAAAAAGTCATCACCCATGCCGACCGTCTCGTGATCCTGTTCGAAGGTGAGGTCGTGCGCAATGGCGCTCCAGCGGATCTCCTGGAAGAGACGGAAAATTTTGGTGTGAGACAGCCCTGTGCGGCACGTCTGGGCGGGGAGGTTCCATCGTGGCTGGACTGACGGCACTCGGTTACATCAGCGGCAGCGGCCGTCTTCACCGCTGGGACCCCCGGTTCAAGATCGTCGCGCTGATTATGGTGAGTCTTGCAAGCCTGGGAACAAGCCTCCCGGTGCTCTCGGGAGCGTGCCTTTTGATGTTGATGGTTGTCATCCGGGCAGGCGTTCCTCCGGGGGCTCTTATGAGGGATCTGAAACCCGTCGTTCTATTGCTCTTATTCATTTTTCTGGCAAGGGCCCTGGTGACTCCCGGTGAACAGCTGTTTGTATTGGGTCCCTGGCCCGTCACTCGTGAAGGGGTGATCGCCGGAGCTGCCATCTGCAGTCGTCTGCTTCTAGTACTGCTGGCGGGTGTCGCCGTTATGGCCTCTACTCGACTGTCCGAGATAAAAGCCGCCGTGGAATGGTTTTTAAAACCGATACCCGGGGTGCCGGAAAAGCGGGTCGGGACCATGCTCAGCCTGATTGTTCGGTTTCTGCCCCATATCCTTGACCAGGCCCGCGAAACCGGTGAAGCACAGCGTGCCAGGGGCATCGAGAACCGGAAGAATCCTTTCTACCGGGTGATCCGATTCTCCATACCTGTCCTTCGCCGAACCTTTCTCACCGCCGACCAACTGGCCCTGGCCATGGAAGCCAGATGCTACGCGGACGATCGAACCGATGCGGAACTGGTTTCCGATCGCTCCGACTGGATTCTCATGGGCACCACTGTGCTGCTCTGCCTTTGTCTTCTAATGTTCTAATAAAATTATCAAACTCGATTGTTACCCGTTGCGTCCAGCGCAGGATAACATCCGATGCGATTCATTTAAGTGAAAGATTCTGCCTTCAGCCCCATGAGCGACATCGTCGCGTTCCATAAAATCGCAGAGCGATTTTATTTTGACAGTTGCCCTCAAACTTTTGTAACCGGCACACAAGCAAACAGGCAAACCGGCAAACGGGCCCGCAAGTCTTGACTTAGTTCAGTCTATGACTTATTTATTAGTCATGATTCGACTCAACATACATGAGGCCAAGACCCATCTGTCCCGCTATCTGAAACACCTCAAGGATGGCGAAACCATTGTCTTGTGCCGGCGCAATATCCCCATTGCAGAAATTCGTCCACTTCCGGATGCACGCCAAGAATACCGGCCGATCGGTCTAGCAAAAGGCACGTTCGATGTGCCGCCTGATTTTTTCGACGATCTTCCCGAGGAACTGCTCCTGTCGTTTGAAGGGAATTCCGATTGAATCTCTTGCTGGATACATGCACCTTTCTCTGGCTTATTACCGGTTCGAGCGCTCTCTCTCAAAAGGCGCGGGATGTATTCCAGGATCCGGCGAATGAGGTCTATCTCAGCAGCGTATCCGTGTGGGAAATGATGATCAAGTATGGACTGGGGCGGCTTTCGCTTCCTGATTTGCCGGAGCGTTTCATCCCGGTGCAACGGGAGCGCCACGGCATTGACAGCCTTGATCTTGTTGAGGAGGCAGTGCTTCAGCTCTACAAGCTGCCCCACTATCATCGCGATCCATTTGATCGGATGCTCATCTGTCAAGCCCAATTTCACGGGTATGCCCTGCTCACCCCGGATGAAAAGATTACCGCTTATCCCGTTCGATGCATCTGGTAATTGGGGCCATAAAAGCAACCCGTCTATCGTGTGCTTCGACGTTTGCGTCGCTGAACAGGCCTATTCCCAATAGCTCGATGGAGCAAAGCGGAAATCCCGCCGCCGGGGCTGGAGGGATTCCAATCCAATTCCTCTACTTTGGCGGCCCCCGACAAGCTCAACCGCGTCGGAGAGGCCCCCTCTTGAATCCAAAAATTTATCTCAGTGGGCTTTGTGAGCTCTGTGATAAACCCCGGCCAACCCGTCTTCGCTCCTTCTGAGCTTCGACCCGGCATGCCGGCAAACGGGCCCACGGGCTGACGGACCCACGGGTATACGGGCCGACCGGCGAACGGACCATGTCGGTACCATTTTCCCTTGACAAGGCTTTTTGATGAAGTTAGATTTCCAAGTCTTTATAGGGGCCGTTAACTCAGTCGGTAGAGTATCTGCCTTTTAAGCAGAGAGTCGCTGGTTCGAGCCCAGCACGGCCCACCACATATCCCGTCCCCATCGTCTAGCCTGGTCCAGGACACCGGCCTTTCACGCCGGCAACAGGGGTTCAAATCCCCTTGGGGACGCCACCTTGCCTCTATGGTCGTCAGAATATCCGGCGGCCTTTTTTGTTGCCGACGCGAAAGGCCGGTGTCCTGGACATCCCGCTTTTCAAGCGGGACAACAGGGGTTCAAATCCCCTTGGGGACGCCACATGAAATCGATGGTCGTCAGAATGTCTGGCGGCCTTTTTTTTCGGGCTGGGGTCAAATCGGTAAGGGGGATCTTATTGCGCACTTGGTACAATGTCCGATAAGAAACGCATAAAATCCTAACCGCCCCCCATTTTCGTTCTTTATAGCGATTGCCACAATTGCGTTCCGAATGAATCCGAAGAATCCATCGTCATGCCGGACCCCGATCCCCGCTGATTAGGGGATCTGCGACCGGCATCCGGAATCGGTTTGCTGCTTACTGGATTCTCCTTCGACCTTGCTCAGGATGGTGAGCTTGCCGCGCCCAACCCTCGAAAAGGCGATATCGGCCCCGAATATAGCTGTAATCGATATAATTTGATATAATTGATGAAGTAAAAGAATAGAAACACCAAAAACAGATCTTTCGATGACAAACGCTGAATTATGAAATACCAAGTTCTGATGAAAACACCGTTTGCTATATTGATATCCATAGTCTTGTTTACGATCTCACCACTTACATTGTTTGCCCAGGAAATTACTACTCACAACATCTCAGAATACCTTGGGGGCGGCAAATGGAAATGGAAGGTTTACGTCCAGGCATCCCAGGAAATTCTTGATGACATAAACGGCGTGGAATATACTCTGCAAACAACTTCGGCTGCTTCTGTCCGGAGGGAGGATAGGATCGGAGATCCGCGCTATCCATTCGGCCTCACGAACATCGGACGGAAGCCCTTTGAGATCTCACTCAAAGTTTTCTTCAAGGATAAGGAAAAAGAAAATCGTCACCTGAAGCATATGCTCATCTTTAAATCACCGCCCGTCGCTAATCCCCTACCGGTAAAAACAGGTAATGTGGCCGATTCCCTTGGCAACGACAGGTGGAAGTGGACGGTGTTCATCCAGGGGCCCACCAATGCCCTGGACCGGATACGGTTTGTCGAATATACGCTTCATCCCACATTTCCTGAAAGAGTACACGAAGTACGTCAACGTGGAACAGAAAACCGTGCTTTCGCCTTCTCAGCGATTGGATGGGGAACGTTTGAGATCCGGATACGGGCATTTCTTAAAAACGGAGAGGTTCAGAAACTATCCCATCATCTCAGGTTTTGATGAACGTACCACAATGGCAATCGCAGTAACGCAAACGGGTCGGGTCTTGAATAAAAAATATGGATCATCTCCCAATTCGTTGCAGATAATTCAGGCAAAGCAGGAAAATATTTCCCAATTGAACCAGTGAGATCGCAGAGGGTTCATCCTTCGACGCTCTGCGCTTGGTCTCTACGAAAGGCTCAGGGGGGGCAGGACTAGCGGGTAAACCTTGAATCCATGCCGGAGGCAGGCAAGCCCTGGGCCCTCTTCTCCAACTAAATTGGAGAAGAACCGAATGGTCCAAAGCTTAGGGACCGGGTATCAGGGCTTCGATGCGGAAAATATAAGACCTAACGAAAGCTGTTGATCCCCTTCCAGGAGTCCGTTCCAGGCATTTTGCACTCCCAGAAATACCAGCCATCTACCTCATCACCGGTAATGAAGAAGGCGGCTTCCGATGATGAATCGAATCTTTCGCCCTCCACGACGAGAGCGCCACTGTTCACTTGCCCCGTATACTCAATGCCGTTGTAGGTGCTCCGGAACTCCGTGCCGTGGGGAAACTTGACGCCCCGACTCATCCAAGGTCGATCGGTTCGCTCTATTTTGACCGGGCTCTTGAAGGATGTAGACGGAGAGAGGTTCAGCAGGTCCCTGAGCACATCGTTAAAGGAGACCTCCTCCGACTTTCGTCGGAGCATCAACGCCTTGTATACCTCAAAGTCGATTTCTATGGTACGCATAGCACTTCCTATATCGCTGAAAGTTATGCAACATTTTACTAAAAGTTATATAACACTGCAAGTTCTATAGGAAAAATGTGTCAAGCAGTTGTTTGGAATTGTCAAAGGTGGCCTCAACAGGCACGGGTACCATCGCCCATATGGAGCAGAACGGCATCGCTGACCGCTCTCACGGAATTTGTCGGACCGGAAAGAAAGATTTGAATTGGCAAGGAGTGGAGGAGCCTGTAACGTGTCTTTGGGCCTTGCCCGATTTTTGGGATTCGAGCATCCGTTTTCATGACGATCACGGATGTTCATAAACACGCCATGCGGAAAAAGGAGCATTGATGAACACACGATACGACTTCAGCGATCAACACGGCATTGTAACGGGAGCGGCCAGCGGTATCGGAAAAGCAGTGGCCCTCTTGTTGGCGGAATCAAATGCCGGTCTGACCCTGGTGGACCGGGATACCTCCGGCCTGGAGGCGGCTGCCCGTGCCTGTGAGGAAATATGTTCTACCGCGCCCCTGTCTATTGATGCCGACGTGTCCAAACAGAGTGATGTCCAGCGCATGGTGGATGGGACCCTATCCCGGTTCGGCAAGATCGATTTCCTGGTGACGAGCGCCGGCATTTTGTTCCGAACGGGTTTTCCGGACATCCCCATGCACGAGTGGGACGAACTGATGGCCACGAATGTGCGGGGGCTCTTTATGTGCAACCAGTTTGTTGTTCGAGAGATGCTCAAACAGGGTGGCGGCGCCATCGTCAACGTGGCCAGCGTGGCTGGACGTTCGATCAGCCTGATCGGTGGCGTGCACTATTGTGCCTCCAAGCATGCGGTAATCGGCATCACCCGGCACATGGCGCGTGAGCTGTGCACCCGCGGCATACGCGCCAATGCCTTCTGCCCCGGCGCCACCCACACTCCCATGATTCACGACAACATGAAGCCCGATGAGATCGAAGGCCTGGAAGCACGCATTGCCCTGGGGCGCCTGGCGGACCCCGAGGAACACGCCCGTGTTATCGCATTCATGCTAAGCGACTCGGCATCCTACTTGAACGGGGCCTGCCTGGACAGCAATGGCGGGTCGGTGATGCTATAAGCTCGACACCTTGCTATCTCTCTTTCGTCCTGTCCGGTGTTTGGCGCCTGAGAGCAATCTTCTCAGCCGGCAGACCCGGAAAAAATGTAACCCGAACATTGCATGATATCTTTTCAGCAAAAGTCTAAAAAGAAACAATTTTGTTATCTTAACATGAATTCGGAGGCATGGGCCCGCGATACAATTCGTCACATTATAAAACTGGTGAACGGCCTGAAAAGATATCACCCTGCGGGCCAAACGGAGACCTCCATGGCCGGTGTTATTCGAGATTCGCGGTAGTCGGACTACAGCTTCATCTCGAAATGCCTTGCCCATGAAGGTCTCCGTTTGGTGCAATGTCCGGGTTAACGGTGAAGGATCACTAACAACTGGGTATCGACGTCATGAATGAGAACAAACAACAGATAGAAAGTTTCCCGTGGTATATATGGCAGCAGCACGAGGGCAACCAGCGGTTCCGGAGCGCTGAAGGCCGGCCGGGCCGGATTATTAGCGGCCGTCTGCTGCCGGGATGTGATCTTTTGCACGGCATTATCGAAATGGCCGATGCCCACAGGGTCCGGTCGGCTTGGGTGAATGGATTCGGCAGCCTTGCCAAAGCGACGTTTTCAAGGGGGATCGTGCTCAGCCGTAACGATCCGGAGCGGGTGGAGCGCCTGCCCAACGTGAACCTGCCGGGACCGATCGAGATGTGGTCCGGTATGGGCCGATTCGGTATACCGCAGACAGGTGAGCCATTCATCCATTTCCATGGACTGGTGGTAACTCCGGAAGGCCGGTTGTACGGGGGCCACTTTTTCCCCGGCGGCAACATTGTTTATGCCACATTCGAAATCCATATCCAGGAAGTGCTGGGTGTCGAATTCAGACTGGAGATGGACGAGGAGGTCGAACTGCCGTTGATCGAGCCGAAAGAAATGTAAAGAGGGCCGGTAATGAGTTTATAAGTTTCATATACCACCCGTTCACCCAATCGCCCATACGTAGCAACGTGATCCGTCATGGGTAGCCCTTTTAGGCGGCAAGTATCACGAATGCCGCCTTCAAACTCCACGCCATGGTACGAATCCAATTTGTGGTCACCAATCGATCGATGCATGCGTTATCTTTGCCTGATTGAAGGCGTTTGTGAATCGGAACCTGCAGCCTGAAGGTGGATAGCCATATGACAACGACCAGAAAAGCGGAAACCGAGGAATACAGGGAAAATTTTGTCTGCGTCAGCCAGCCGAGGGTCATCACCACTTCGCATATCATTAAAGGGAGCACAATGACGGAAATCCGCCTCACATACCAACGGTGGTACGTCACGAAATCCCCCGATCGTATTCGACGAAATCCGGGGTATATGATGATCTGTACCAACCATATCAGTACAAAAAGCCCCCAGCTCACGGCAATGTTAAGCGTGTACAGATGAGATACGTCGCCGGCCATTTAAACGCCTCCGCATCCAGACCCCGGCCCCCTGCCTTCTATCGGGACATATTATCGAAACGACTACAAAGGCCGCAAAACGGTTGTCCGACTCCAATTGCACATTCACGTATCCGGGGTCAAACCCGTGAACAGTGATTCGTGTCATGTGCGCCGATTCGGTTTTGCGGTTTTGCCCTCATAACAAAAAACGGTGATCATTGGGGCAAGGTGATCTCGATATTCACTGAAACGTAGTAATCCTCATGACAGCCGTTCGATGGTAGATTTCAGTTCGACATATGTCAAAATTTCCAAATGTAAAGCTGGATCAGTGTGCTCAAATATTTAAGTCGTTTTCCAATGAGAACCGGTTGAAGTTATTCATGTGTTTGGCTTCCTGCTCCAAGCCGGGGACTGTCGGATATTTTGACACAGACAGTTCCGCACTTGTGGGGGAATTCGTTGATAACCTGAGTGTCGCCCGCTAACGGGCCATCCTTGAGCTTGACGACCCTTTCGGCTTCTGTAGTGGTTGTCATAGATCTGTTCCGTTTGCAGACATTTGGAAACGATGACCGCAGAGTCGCAGAGGACGCAAAGGAACGGTGTTTTTCCCCGAATCCCTGAGAGGGGGATTCGGGCAAAGAGCCCCGGCAGCATATTATATTAATGTGTATTTTTCCAAACGATCGTTTTGAATTTCGCCCTCTTGGTCTTGGGGCTCTCGAAGGGCAGCGGAATGCAAAATCAATATCTACTCTGCGACTTTGCGGTGATACATTGATCGTAAAAGGAATCGGAACGAAATTCTGGCAATCGCTCTATACGGGTTTCCGTTTCACACGGCTCAGAAATTCCATAGTCCATTCCTTGAAATCACCCGTAAAGGGATAACCTTATATTCATTAACCAAATAAGGTTACTGTGTGATTTGCAGGGTTGCACACGCTGATTCTTCGACTTTTCTACCCCGAAATTCCCCTTAATTCCTGTCGAAATCATTCGTTTCTTTAACGATTTACAAAATTGAACCGGGAGGACGCTATGAGAACCATATATACATATGGGCTGTTTCTGGTGCTTTTCACCTTTGTTGTTGCACCGCTGCTCGGCCCTGAATATCGGCTTTCGGTGCCATCTGCTGAAGCCACGGAACAATTGAACGATAGCTATGGAGATCGACTCGGAACGGTTCGTTTCCCATTGTCTTGCAGCGATGCGGCGAATCAACTGGTCGAAAGGGGTGGCGCCCTGTTGCACCACATGACATACAACGGTGCGAGAGCATCGTTCGCCGCAGCCACCCAACAAGACCCGGAATGCGCCATGGGGTACTGGGGGCAGGCCATGACCTACATCCATCCCCTCTGGTCGGATAAGCCCAGTCGAGGGGACTTTGAAACAGGCCGGGCGCTAGTTGCCGAAGCCAGGGCACGCGGACAAAAAACGGATAGGGAGAATGCCTACATTGCGGCTGTTTCGTCCTATTACGAAGCAGGTTGGACAAAAGATGAAGCGGCGAATCTAAGAAATTTTGAAGCAGGGTGGGAAAATGCCTATCGCCGTTTTCCCGAAGACATCGAAGCGGCCAGTTTTTATGCGCTGGCGCATCTGGCCACCGCCAGCCCGGGAGACAAGACCTACCAGAAACAGAAGAAGGCGGGCGCTATTGCTGAAACAATCCTGGTCCAGGTTTCCGATCATCCCGGAGCACACCACTATGCGATACACGCCTACGATTATCCACTATTGGCTTACAAGGCGTTGAACATCGCCAACAACTACGGTGAAATCGCGCCCGATATCCCTCACGCCCTTCACATGCCGACCCACATCTTTACGAGGGTAGGGCTGTGGGATGAATCAATCATATTCAACAAACGGTCAGCAGAGGCGGCGCTGAAACATCCGGCCGGCAATAAGATCTCGTTACACTACCCACACGCGCTCGACTACCTGGTGTATGCCTATTTGCAGCAGGCTGATGATGACAGTGCCAAACAGGTCATGGATGAGCTGCTGATCCTGGAAGGATCCTTTCAGACCCACATTGCGGCTTCTTATTCCTTCACCGCCATCCCCGCACGCTACGCGTTGGAAAGGCAGCAATGGGCCGACGCCGCAGCTCTCGACCCGGGTTTGCCGGCTAATTACCCCATTGGGAAATTTCCGGCGATGGAGGCGATCACCTATTTTGCGAGGGCGCTCGGTGCTGCAAGAAGCGGGAATGTAGCTATGGCCAAGCAGGCATATGAGAAGCTCGTGGCCTTGCAGGGTAAGGCGGAAAAAACGTCTGCCTATTGGGCGAACCAGATCGAAATTCAACGATTATCGGCGAAGGCGTGGATTACGTATCAAGAAGGGAGGGAAAAAGAGGCCTTGGGTGTCATGCAACAGGCCGCGGAACTGGAGTCCTTGACGGAGAAACACCCGGTGACCCCAGGGGAAATTCTGCCCGCTCGAGAATTGCTGGCAGACATGCTTCTTGCCATGGGCCGATACAAGGATGCCCAAGCAGAGTATGAATCCGTACTTCGGCGGAGCGCCAACCGCTTTAACAGTCTGTACGGGGCCGGCGTTGCCGCAGAGATGGTAAAGAACAAGGAGGAAGCCGTTTGGTATTTTAAAAAGCTCATGGAAACTACCGGAAATGTTGAAACGGACCGAAAGCAGGTGCAGCATGCCAAATTGTACCTGACACGGAATCAGATGACCTCAGGAGGTAATACCTATAGATCGGCTGAAGACATGGGATCGTGACCCCCGGGGCAATACCCGATCCGGGCGATGACAACGTTATCTGTGAGATAGGGGCATTTCTCCTTGCATGCGATCCTTTCTGAATCGGGAGAATTTCCCTTGACAAAGTCTCGTCCGGCATATATGTTCGATATATGTCGAACTTTAAAAATAAAAAACTTGATCAGCTTGCTGAAGTTTTCAAGGCACTCTCCAACGAAAACCGGCTGAACATTTTCGTTCGGCTGGCTTCATGCTGCAAGCCGGGGACGGTGGGGTACTTCGATGCCGGGAGTTCGGCATATGTTGGCGAACTGGGTGATGAGCTGAGCGTTGCCAAATCCACCGTGTCCCATCACATCAAGGAGCTGCGCCGGGTGGGCCTGATCCGTACCGAGCGGCAGGGTCAGAAAATCGCATGCTGGGTCGACCCAAACATGGTGGAGGCGCTGCATGAATTTTTTGATTTCTGATTTTGGCGGGGTGTTTTTTTACCTTAATTATTCGATATATATCGAAATATCTAAATAAAAAGGAGGTAGTATGAATCGTCTTTCGACCGATCAGATTCTGCGTATGGTTCGGGATCGATACGGAAAAATCGCTTCATCCAGTGGCTGCGGTGCGTCGTCCAATTCTCCCTGCTGCGGTTCCGCAGCCCCCCAGCCCGACATTTCCGGTCAACTCATCGGCTATTCCTCTGAGGAACTCTCCAGCGTTGTCGATGGTGCCAACCTTGGCTTGGGATGCGGCAACCCGGCGGCTCTGGGACAGCTAAAGCCCGGGGAGACCGTCCTCGATTTGGGCAGCGGGGCAGGGTTCGACTGTTTTCTCGCAGGAAAAGCGGTAGGCAAAGATGGGCGGGTCATCGGTGTGGACATGACACCGGAGATGCTTTCCAAGGCAAGGGAAAATGCCGTAAAAATGGAGGCTACCAACGTCGAATTCAGACTGGGTGAAATCGAGAACATTCCCGTTGCGGACGAGAGCGTGGATGTGATCCTCTCCAACTGCGTCATCAACCTGTCTCCGAAAAAGCAGCGGGTGTTTGCCGAGGCGTTTCGGGTGTTGCGCCCTGGAGGACGCCTGGCCGTATCGGACGTGGTAGCGCTCAAACCGCTGCCTGAGCCGATGCGGCAACAGGCAGCCCTTATCACCGGATGCGTTGCCGGGGCCGAACTCGTGGAGAATCTGAATGCGATGCTGACAGATATCGGATTCCATCAGGTTCGCATCACCATCCGGGCCAAAAGCGGTGAGTTGATCAGCGAATGGTTCCCGGGAAGCGGGGCGGAGTCCTACGTGGGATCTGCCGACATCGAGGCCATAAAGCCCACCGTGTCTTGAAAATATTCGGCCTTGAAGTGCCTTGCCCATGAAAGTCTCTGTTTGGTGCAATATTCGGTTACACATGAGGAGAACGGAATGATATCCGGAAAAGAACAGAAGCCGGAGGATGGCATCGTTGAGCGCGTCATCGAACTGGCTGGGAAGAACTACAATTGCAGTCAGATTATTATCAAACTGGCCCTCGAGAAAGAGGGTAAAGAGAATCCGGATTTAGTCCGAAGTGTTTCCGGGCTTGGAGATGGATGCGGACTGCTGAACGAGACATGCGGCCTCATGACCGGGGCCGCATGCATGCTGGCCTGGTATGCCGGAAAAGAATCCGGTGACGAAGCACCTTCTGAAATGTTGCTTCCCATGCTCCAGGACCTGGGGGATTGGTTCGAGGAAGAAATTCAGGGGCAATTTAAGAGTACACGATGCAAGGATATTGCGGGAAAAATGGTCGGGACGCCCGCGGGCATGCAGATCTGTGGAAGGCTTCTTCTCCGGACATACGCTAAAAGCAACGAGATTTTGGAGGCCTATGGTTTCAAACAGAATTAATCCATGTCAGCTCGCCGCCTCCCCTTCGACCCTGATGGTCCTGGACCCCGACCAGATGAAGGCTTACAATCAGGAGCCGGATCAGTGTTGGGAATGTTTTTCGTGCGTCAAGATCTGCCCGACTCAGGCTATCGAAGTGAGGGGTTATGCCGACTTCGTACCCTTGGGGAGCAATATCATGCCCATGTTGGGTACTGAAGACGTCATGTGGACCTGCAAGTTTCTAAATGGGGTCATCAAACGGTTCAAGTTCCCCATTCGAACCACACCGGAAGGCGCGGCCAATGAGTATCCGGATCTGAAAGGCAATGATCTGGAAAGCGGTCTTCTTGCCACGGAAGAAGCCGATGGCTTGGAGATCCCCCGGCCGAAAGAGTTGGCGTAACCGTCTGACTCACGTGAGATAGGCCTATCTATTGGCGCAAGGAGTTTTTTCCTTGCGCCTCTTTTGTTTTCAGCAAATGTCAGAATTCTGTTCCTGCTGCCGGATTGTCTATAATAATAAATCGCGCAGAATCATCGGAATCGGTATCGGATTCGGAATCGGTATCGATCTTGAGGATAGTCGACCTTCTCGATTCCTATTGCGATTGCGATAGCGATCCCGAGAGGCAAGTTGCCCTAACAAACACAGCCTCTTCCGCAGGAATGAAGTCAGTGTTTTTTGAGTAAACCGTGGGGTGAAGGAGTGAAATCCAATTGGAACATGTTTATGACGGTTGCGTGAATTCCCGGCTTAGTTTTTTCCAGCTCTCCCGTCTGTCTTCTTGCTTTATAGGGCGTCTTAACTCGGCAAGAACATCTTCCACATAGGATTCCCGACGCATCCCGACAAGCACTGTGGATACGCCGGCTGTGGACCGGAGTGCCCGAATCGCTTTCTGGCTGAGCGTTCCTTCTTTTTCCCAATCCGGGTCAGCGCTGTTGACAGCATAGCGTATTTCGTTCAGTTGACGAGCGGTTGCTTCTGCGTAGATAGACCCCACCGCTTCGAACGCCTCGTCCATAACTTCCTGGTGGGTCGTCAGCCATCCGGCCAGGTTTTCGTTTGCTTCCGCATGGGGCTTTAGAAAGTCGAACACACCCTGAACACGCGGGACGAACATGCTTTTCCACGCCTGGCGAAAATTCTCGTAGGAACCAAAATTTTTCCAGTAGTGCTTCAGGTAACCGCCCACCTCATTTTGCTGCTTGATCCGGACCTTCAATCCATCGGGGATGTCCAACGGAGTGAGAATTTTTCTCCAGAGCCGGGTCTCCGACTTTTCGAGTTGACGGATTGTTTCTATCACGTCGTTGGTGTCCATGCGCTCGGTTTGCGCCATGTCCGCAAGACAAAGCAGCCGCCCGGCAACAATCGCATTCAGCGGCCGGTTGATCAAAACTCCGAGGTTCTTGTCGGCAGCAAATGAGAGGACCGATTTGCCGCCGGACTGGTTAACCTCCAGTGCCGCGCCGGACTCCATCAGGTTGAACGGCATCTGGGCGATGGCAAAGTGGTGGTCGATAGCAATCGCTTCTGCGATTTGCCAGGCAGTCTCCAGCCAGGTGAATTCCGGATCGTTGGAAGGGCTGGGGAACGTGTTGGAGCTAACGCCGTACCACCGGATGCGACCGTTCTTGACTTCTTTTTCAAGATGCTGAAATGCGTTTCGGATGCGACGGTAGTATTCTTCCCGGGCGTCTTCCAGAGCCATTCCGTTCTTCTTCGCCCAGCCCAGATAGTACTCTGGGTTATGGAGCAGATATCCGTCCAGGGTTTCCAACCGAAGTCGATCCAGGCTGCGGGTGAGTTGATCTTCGATAAACTCCGGGTGAATGCAATGTTCCAGGCCCTTACCGTACTCCACCAGTTCCTGAAAGGGCCGACCTTCGCTTTTCCGCTCCTGGCTTAACTCAAAGTTCTGCCCCTGGAGATATCCCACTTTGGAGATAACGATGATTTGCTCCCGTTTCACCACGCCTCCGGTGGTGAGATCTTCCAAAACCTGTCCCGCAAGGCTCTCCGACCCACCGTCGGCATAGTTGGCGCTGGTGTCGATGATATTGATCCCTGACGTGATGGCGGTTCTCAATGCGTTCTCGTGGTGGGGTACGCCGGTGCTGATCCGATACCCACCGAAACCGGCCTGACTCGTCATACAATCGGTTCGACCCAGAGAGACATATTGGACGGGTTCGTGCTGGTCGGCATATCTCCCTGTGCCGTCTGGGGTTGCATGTCCTTTGAGCATGGCAAATTCCTTGAATCTCAGGGGTCAAACCTTGATTAGTGATTAATATTGCTCATCCTCGTTCAGCTTATTCCCTTGCGTGCAATGACAGAGAACTCTGTTAGCGATCGGCAGGGCAGCACGTATAATCACTAATCAAGGTTTGACCCCTCTTTTTTCCATCAGCTATCCTCCGAGATAAATTTTTCGGTCATCAGGTAGGCTTCGTCATCGTTAAATTGCTTTGGCGGGCTTTTGTAAAAATAGGCAGAGGGTCCGTTCAAAGCACCTCCCTGGTTGCGATCCAGCGCAAGTTTGGCGCAACGGATGGCGTCAATGGCCACACCGGCCGAATTGGGTGAATCTTCCACGGAAAGGCGCAACTCGATGTTCATGGGCACATCCCCAAAGAGTTTTCCTTCCATGCGGATAAACGCGACCTTGTTGTCCTTTTGCCATGCCACATAATCACTCGGGCCGATGTGGATATTTTCATTTTCCAGGCGTTGCCCGGCAACCGCTTGAACGGCCTCGGTTTTGGATTTCTTCTTTGACGCAAGACGCTTACGATTTAACATATTCAAAAAGTCGGTGTTTCCGCCCGTATTTAACTGATAGGTTCGCTCCAGTTTGACTCCCCGCTTGCCGAACAGGTCAGTTAGCACACGATGGGTTATGGTGGCACCAAGTTGAGATTTAATGTCGTCGCCGATGATCGGAATATTTTGACTTTCGAATCGTTTCGCCCAAACCGGGTCGCTGGCAATGAACACCGGGATGTTATTTACCAACGCGACCCCTGCGTCCAGGGCGCAATCGGCGTAGAACCGAGTGGCTTCTTCGGAGCCGACGGGAAGATAATTAATCATCACTTCCGTTTCCGACTCCCTTAAAGCAGTTACTATTTCTTCTTTTGTGGGTTCGGGAGCATCAGCAACTAAAAAGGTTTGTTCATCGGTGAACTCTTCCATGTGATCAGATACACCATCCAGAATTCTCCCCATCTGGACGGTGACTAATGAAATGGGGATATCCGGACAAAACACACGAGTACAATTGGGTTTAGAGAAAACGGCTTTACTGACATCCAATCCCACTTTGCGTCTATCAATGTCGAATGCTGCAACCACATCGATGTCGAAGGGTTTATAACCACCGATATCCCAATGCATCAAACCAATGGCATCGTCTGCTTTTTCACTTCGGTAGTAATTAATTCCCTGAATCAATGAACTGGCACAATTTCCAACACCGATGATGGCCACCTTAATCGCGCTCATGATGGGTCACCCATCTCCCTTTCTCAAATGCACTCCCATGTGTGTTTGCTTAACTGCCTGCATATCTCTCCCTTTTCTAATGAAAAATGCCTAGTCTCTGCCGTTGCTGCCGCATCCAAAACCATAATCTCCAGCGGCGCACGCGTGCTCAATCTAAAAACAATAAATTAAGTCAATATTCTAACTGTTTATGCAATTTTCAAGACGTCGAATACAAGTTTTTTAAAGAAAACTCGGCCGAGGGCAGCATCTGCACGACTCAAACATCAAAATTGAGTGAAATGAATGTCAAAAATGTCCACTAAGCGACAATATTTGTCAAAATCTTCGAGAAAGACAGCGTGGGAATGATATAACATATTGATATTATGTATTATACTAAAATTCTCAGCGGTTGGTATGGTCCTTGCTAATTCCTTTATAATCCGTTGTTAAATTTGCCTATTTAGGAAAAATTATATGTCAGGATGGCTAAAATCGACCGCCCAGAAACTGATCAAATACATCCAGCATGGCGGACCTCGTAATCCAGAAAAAGCGCCTGATCGGAAACCGACCGCATCGACGGGTACCGACTCTTTTTCAGTCGGCATCCATTTTGAAGCCCTTGAACCCCGGATTCTGCTTTCCGGAAGCGGAGAGGGAACCCTCGCCGGCAACGCCCTTCAAGCCAACCACGAAATATCCCAAAATGCCATCGAAATGGAGCTGCTCACATCCCACGACCAAAACCTTCGATTGGCATCAGATTTTCTGAATACGAGCGAAGCCGATGAGGGGACCTCAGGGTCAAGCGGCGATTCCTCCTCGCGTGTTGTCCGGGATGCAGCCCATGACGGACTTTCGCCAGACAATCAACGTTCTCAAGATATTATTGCCACTTCTACCGTATTGTCCACCGATAAAAACCAAACGATGGATGTCATCTCCGGGGAGAGCTTCGACACCTTGACAGCTATGGACCGTCCGCAATTGGACACCACAGAGACCGGCGAGCGGCGTGAGCTGGTTTTCGTCGATGCCGGTGTCGACAATTACCGGGAACTGATAGGCGATCTCCTTGAGAATCAGGACGGGAGAGCATCTATTGATGTGTTTGTCCTGGATCCGGTTCGAGGCGGCGTGGAACAGATCAACGACCTGCTGGCGGAACACGAGAATCTGGATGCTTTGCATGTTGTTTCCCACGGCTCCGACGGTTCTGTAAAACTTGGCGATACCTGGCTCGATAATGAAAACCTGGACGCCTACGCCGATGATATCGCGGTGTGGCAACGTTCCCTTTCCGAGGGGGCGGATCTTTTGTTCTACGGCTGCGATCTGGCCGGAGGGCAAGAGGGACGGGAACTGCTCGATGCGTTAGGTGCATTGACTGGTGCGGATGTCGCGGCCAGCGTCGATGATACAGGCCATGTGGTTCTTGGCGGAGACTGGGATCTGGAGTACCGAACAGGTGACATCGAGACCGCCGTTGCCTTCAGCACCGAAGTTCAGGGGCGCTGGACCGGGCTGCTCGCCGAAACAGTCCATGAATCCTATGAGACCGGCACTGATTCCCTGGAAATCTGGGACGGCCAGTCCTGGGGGCAGACGTTTGAAGATACGGATGGCGCAGGAAACTACACGGTCAATCGCATCAGCTTGTGGATGATGGAGAACAGCAGTGCGAATAAAACGGTTATCGTTTCCCTGCGCAGTTCCTGGGACGGGGCGAATCTGGCCAGCGCCACGATCGCTTCGGGTTTGCTGTCGGATGGCGTATTTGTCCGCCAGGACTTTGATTTTTCAGATGTGACACTGAGTTACAATACGACCTATTACCTGCGCATCGACTACGCTTCAGCCTCGGGAAAGGTCTTTGTTGAGACCGATGCGAGCGGATCCTATTCCCGAGGGGATCTACTCGATAATGGTACGGCACAAAGCGGCGATATGAGATTTCGGATCAGCGAGGTCACTATTACGCTGCCTACCCTCACGACCTTTACGGGTCCGATCGACACGACAGCCGAGGACACGGAAGTTGAGATTACTTTGGCCGATCTCAAGGCCCAGGGCGACGAGGCCGATTCTGACGGGACCGTGGATGGCTTTGTGGTGAAAGCGATAACCACCGGCACGCTCAAGATAGGTTCGAGTGCAGGCGCAGCCACTGCCTGGGTTCTTGGAACCAACGACACCATAGACGCCAACAACCATGCTTACTGGACCCCGGCCCAGGATGCCAACGGGACGCTCGATGCCTTTGAGGTTGTTGCCCAAGACAATGACGGTGCCGAGTCCGTCACCGCCGGTGTCATCGCCCGGGTGAACGTCAATCCGGTCAATGATGCACCGACTCTTGTCGGCACGGCAGCAAACCCGACGGCCACAGAGAGCGGAACCGGGACCAATCAGGTCGCCCTTATCCAGGCCGGCACCGGTGGTGCGACGGATGTGGACGCCCTCAATTTTGACGGCGGCACAATTACCGTCACGCTGGATGCCTACAGGCCAGGAGACCGGTTGAGCGTACTCGGCAGCCCGACGGGCGTCGGATCGATAAGCGGCGGGGACGTTGCGGCTCTGGTGATCACGCTAAACAGCGGGGCCACCCCGGCGAATTTAGGCGCGATCCTTGAGGCACTCAGATTTGAAAACACCGGGGACAATCCGACCGTTGGCGGCAGTGATACGGATCGGGTGTACAATATCGTTCTGAACGATGGCGGCAATACCCCAGCACCTGCTGAAACATCCAACACCCTGACCGGAACCATTACGGTGACCGGTGAAAACGACGCGCCCACAGCTACCAACCTGAACGCTGCAGAAACCTACATCGAAGATACGGCACTGAACCTGACCGACATAGTGGTCAATGATGTGGACAGTGGATCGGTGACCGCGACGCTGACCCTTTCGGACACGGCGGTTGGCATTTTGACGACCGGCAGCTCGGGTTCTGTCACCTCGACCTTCAATGCCGGGACCGGTGAGTGGCGCGCCAGCGGTGCCATCGCCGATGTGAACGCCTTGCTCGCCAGTGTCGCGTTTGTTCCCACCCCCAATTACAACAGCAATTTCGCCATCGATACGAGTGTGGACGATGGTGTCGCACCGGCCCTGACTGGTGTCAAGAACATGACCGGTACTCCGGTCAACGATGCGCCGACGATAACGGCAGTGGCAGGGCCCACTGAGGCTGACGAGGATACTGCTTACGATCTGGACCTCTCGTTCACCGATCCGGATGACAGCGCGGTCACCTGGACCGTCAATTGGGGGGATGGGACCATAACTTCGGCCGCATCTACGGGCGTCACCACAACCGTTGCCCACACCTATGCCCGGTCGGGTTTTACGTACAACATCCTGGTATCCGCCAACGACGGGGAAGACACGGTCCTGCAGAACGAGCTGCTGGTCCCAACGTATGCGCTGGGGCCCGACAGCATTTTTCGTTACGAAGAGACCACTGGAGGTTTTTTACAGGAGTTCGCAGCCGCAAATGGGCTGAATAATGCGGTCCAGGTGGTTGTCGGACCGGATGGCAATATCTATGTCACCGGCGAGACTTCCGGAAACGTGTTGCGATACAACGCCGTGACCTGGGCGTTCATCGACGAATTCATTAGCGGACCGAACGTACTGGGCGGGTTGGCTTTCGGGCCCGACGGCCACCTGTATGTGTCAAGTCATTCCACGGATGAAGTGCTGCGCTACGACGGAACCTCCGGTGCGTTTATTGACGACTTCGTCACGGCCGCGAGCGGTGGATTGGACAGGCCCTACGGATTGACGTTCGGACCTGACGGGAACCTCTACGTAGGCTCCTATAGTGATAACCAGGTTCTCCGCTACGACGGGGCCACCGGCGAATATATCGATGTGTTTGTCAGCTCCGATAGTGGCGGCCTGAGTACACCCGAGCAGATGATCTTCGGTCCGGATGGACATCTCTACATCGCCAGTTTCGATACCAATGAAGTGTTGCGATACGACGGCGGGTCCGGAGCGTTCATCGATGTGTTTGCAGCCGCTGGCCCCCCGGGGGGTCTGAACCGGCCGACAGGACTGGCATTCGGCCCGGACGGGAATCTGTACGTTTCGGATTTTAGTGATGCCGTCATCCTTCGCTACGACGGGACCACGGGCGCGTTCATGGATGAGTACGTGACCGCTGCAGGCAACGGCGGCTTGGCGGGGCCGGCGTGGCTCAGTTTCCTGCCGGAGCAGCGGGTCCTGGTCCGTCCTTTTGCCGACACGCCAACGGTAACAAATACAACCACGAACGAGGACACCCAGTCTTCCTCGGGACTGGTGATTTCCCGCAATGCAGCCGATGGGGCGGAAGTCACACACTTTAAGATCACCGGTATCGTCAATGGGACGCTCTACCGGAACGACGGCAGCACGGTCATCAACGACGGTGATTTCATCCCGTTCTCAGAAGGCACCCTGGGCCTGAAGTTCACACCCAGTCTGGATTTCAATGGTCTGGCGACGTTCAATGTCCAGGCCTCCACCACCGGCAACGACACCGACCTGAGTCCTGTGGCCACCGCAAGCATCACCGTCAATCCGGTCAACGATGCACCGACATTGACAGGTGCGAACGACCTGTCAGCTATCGACGAAGACCCGGTGAGCAACCCTGGCACCCTGGTTTCGGATCTTATCTCCGGCCAGACAAGCGATCCGGATGCGGCTTCACTTGAAGGCATTGCCGTTTTTTTTGTCGATGACGCCAGTGGCACCTGGCAGTACTCCACCGACGGCGGTACGAACTGGCTGGCATTCGGCTCGGTGGATGCGTCGAGCGCAAGGCTGCTCGCTGCCGACGCCAACACCTACGTGCGTTTCGTGCCGGATGCGGACTGGAATGGGACCGTCACCAACGGGATCACCTTCCACGCCTGGGATCGTACCAGCGGAAGCAATGGTGGCAATGCGGACCTGACGAGCACGTATACGGTGCGCGACGAGTTCAGCATCCCGTCCTATTCGAACGACAACGGCACGGCGAGCTGGGCCGGGCCGTGGGTCGAAACGAACGATAACGGCCTACCCTCCAGCGGACAGGTGCAAATTACCGGCGGAGAATTGAGCCTGGATAACCATGACTTTGGCAGTTTCGAAAGTGCCACACGCGCCGTCAACCTGTCCGGAGCGATAAGCGCAACGCTTGATTTCGACTTCCGTATTCTGGGTGGCATCGATAGTGACGATTCGGTAGTGATCGAAATCTCAAGCAACGGCGGCACTAACTGGGTGACCCTCGAGAATTTCACCGGTTACACCGCGGCCACATCCGGCTCACGCAGCTTTGATATCGGGGCTTACGCGACCTCGGATACCCGCATCGGTTTCCGGATCAATAACGAGTACCGTGGCGCGTCCGAATACTTTCGGATCGACAATCTGCAGATCGCCTACACCTCCGTCGGTGGCACTGGCGGAACGAGCGCGTTCAGCGCGGCGTCGGCATCGAGCTCGATTAGTGTAAACCCCGTCAACGATGCCCCCACTGCAACGAATCTAAACGCAGCTCAGACCTATACCGAAGATACCTCTCTCAATCTTACCGACATCGTGGTCAGTGATGTGGACAGCCCCAATGTGACCGTGACCCTGACCCTTTCGGATGCGGCGGCAGGCGGTCTCAGTACCGGGACGTCGGGTTCGGTCACATCCACGTTTGCCGGTGGTATGTGGACCGCAAGTGGTGCCATCGCCGATGTGAATACCTTACTGGCCAATGTAACGTTTAATCCGACTTCCGATTATAATAGTGATTTTGACATGACCGCCAGCGTGGATGATGGTGTCGCAGCATCCGTCACGGGGGTCAAAAATATCACCGGCACACCGGTTAACGACCCCCCGGCGATCACATCCGATGGCGGTGGTGATACGGCAGCCATCTCTATTGATGAAAACACCTCTGCTGTGACCACGGTTACGGCCACAGACGCTGACGGAGATACTCCGAAGTTCTCAATCACCGGGGGAACCGATGCCGGCCTGTTTGGCATCGATACCAATACCGGTGTGCTGACCTTTAATGCGGCCCCGGATTTTGAAAATCCGGGGGACTCCAACACCGACAACACATATGTGGTGCAGGTCACAGCGGACGACGAAAACAGCGGCACGGATGTCCAAACTCTGAGCATCACGGTCAACCCGGTCAACGACAACGCACCGGTGTTTACGTCGGCCGCTGCGGCCACCGTTGATGAGGGCCAGACCGTGGTGCACACCCTGACGGCTGCCGATGCGGACCTTCCGGCCCAGGCCGTTGGCTTTACCATTACCGGCGGTGTGGACCAGGGGCGGTTCAGCATCGATGGATCCAACCAGCTCGTATTTAATGTGGCGCCCGATTACGAGAACCCGGTCGATGCCGGCACGAACAACGTCTACGAGGTGGAGGTGACCGCCAACGATGGCAATGGCGGGACGACTGCCCAGACCATCAACGTCACGGTCAACCCGGTCAACGACAACGCACCGGTGTTTACGTCGGCCGCTGCGGCCACCGTCGATGAGGGCCAGACCGTGGTGCACACATTGTCCGCCACCGACGCGGACCTTCCGGCCCAGGCCATCGGTTTTTCCGTCACCGGCGGAGCGGACCAGGGGCGGTTCAGCATCGATGGATCCAACCAGCTCATCTTTAATGCGGCACCGGATTACGAGAACCCTGTCGATGCCGGCACGAACAATGATTACGAGGTAGAGGTTACCGCCAACGATGGCAATGGCGGGACAAACACGCAGACGATTACTGTCACGGTCAATCCAGTCAACGACAACGCCCCGGTGTTTACGTCGGCTGCTGCGGCCACCGTCGATGAGGGCCAGACCATTGTGCACACGCTGGCTGCCACCGATGCCGACCTTCCGGCCCAGACCGTCGGGTATACCATCACCGGCGGTGCCGACCAGGGCCGATTCAGCATCGATGGATCCAACCAGCTGATCTTTAACGCGGCTCCGGATTATGAGAACCCGGTCGATGCCGATACCGACAATATCTATGAGGTCGAGGTTACGGCCAGCGACGGCAGCGGCGGGACAACTACCCAGACCATCAATGTCACGGTCAATCCGGTCAACGACAATGCCCCGGTGATGACTTCGGCGAGTGCGGCTAACATCGACGAGAACCAGACCGTGGTGCACACCCTGGCTGCCACCGATACCGACCTTCCGGCTCAGACCGTCGGCTTTACCATCACCGGCGGCGCGGATCAGGGTCGATTCAGCATCAATGGATCCAACCAGCTGGTCTTTACTGCAGCCCCTGATTATGAGAACCCGGTCGATGCCGATACCGACAATATCTATGAGGTCGAAGTCACCGCCAATGACGGTGCGGGCAATACCACGACCCAGACGATCAATGTCACGGTCAACCCGGTCAATGACAATGCCCCCGCATTTACATCGGCGGCAGCCGCCTCCATCGATGAGAACCAGACTGTGGTGCACACCCTGACGGCCACCGATGTCGACCTTCCGGCCCAGGCCGTCGGCTTTACCATCACCGGCGGTGCGGACCAGGGGTGGTTCAGCATCAACGGCTCCAATGAGCTGGTCTTTACTGCCGCGCCGGATTACGAGAACCCGGTCGATGCCGACACCGACAATGTCTATGAAGTCCAGGTCACCGCAAATGACGGTAGCGGCGGCACCACTGTGCAGTCCATCGGCGTCACGGTGAACAACGGCCCTGAACCGCCGACCGCCTCCAATCTAAATACGTCCGAGACGTATACCGAAGACATACCGTTGAATCTGAACGATATGGTCATCAGTGATGTGGACAGCGCAACGGTCACTGTGACGATGACCCTGTCGGACCTGACGGCCGGCACGCTGAGCACCGGAACGTCGGGAACGGTTACGTCGACCTTTTCGGCCGGTGTGTGGACTGCCAGCGGAACCATCTCCGATGTCAACGCCCTTCTGGCAAGTGCTGTATTCACACCCACCGCCGATTACAACAGTAATTTCACAATCACCGTCACCGCAGACGATGGCACCACCCCGCCCCTTGTCGGTGTGAAGAACATGACCGGGACACCGGTAAACGACGGCGTCACCCCGCCTCCGGATGATGATCCGATAGACGATCCGGGGCCCGAGGAAGACCCGTCGGATACCACGGACCCCGATCCTGAAGACGACCCCGGTGACGGCGATGACGAAGAAGACACCGGTGAAGAAGATCCTCTGGACGAAGGCGGTACAGAAGATGGGACGGTCGACTCTGATCTTTCTCCCGTCCGTCAAAACGGCGCCCAAAAGAGCGCGGTAGCAAAAACGTTCCGTGCATTTTCGAATGCAGAGGGAAGTAATTTAAAACTTGCCGGTTTTGCGAATATGGACCTAAACACTGTGGTTGAATTTCTGTTGAGCAGAGAAGCGTCCTCTCCCGAGCCGGCGGCGATCGTCCAAGCCGTAGAACAATTTTTCAATCAGCGCGGCTTTGATCCCCTGTCCGCTCTTGAATACGAATTTTTAATGAACTCCCTGGATGAATTGAAACGGGAAGCAACCAGCGAGGTCCAGTTTCAGGATATTGTCGCCAGTTCCGCGATTGCAGTCACATCGGGGCTTTCCGTGGGCTACGTCATCTGGTTGATTCGAAGTGGAATTCTTCTCAGTTCTTTTCTTTCCTCCATGCCTGCCTGGCAGATATTAGATCCGCTGCCGATTTTGGCGGGAAAAAGAGAGGATGCCGAAGATGACGATGAGGAGTCTTTAGAGACAATTTTAAAAAAAGGCCCCCAAAACTCCGAAAAAAATGATAAAATAAAGAATGCGTCTTCCGGCACCATGAAGGTGATGGGATAGGGTATGAAAAAGGTGAGTGTAAAATTCCGCGTTGTCATCGGGATGGTCGGCCTAACGGTCAGTCTCGTTTTCTTGGCCACCTATTTGGGCATCGTCCCGGACAGAGTTCGTGCCGTTCGGGAAGGTCGCACCCATTTGGCGGAGACTATCGCCATACACTCGACAGCGTTGCTGATGAAGAACGACATGCGGCGCCTGAAAGTCGACCTGAAACTGGTCGCGGAACGCAATGACGATCTGTTGTCTCTTGCCCTGCGCCGCAAAGATGGCCGCTCCTTTTTCGCTATAAGAGAACATGAACAGAACTGGCAGCCGATGGAAGGAGAATATTCAAGGGAAGAACAAGTCAGGGTGCCCCTCTACAGTGGCGAGTACAAATGGGGGCAACTCGAGCTTCGTTTCAAGCCGCTGGCGAAACCCGGGATTTACGGGGTGTTTCAAATTCCATCGGTGCGCATCGGGTTGTTTTTGGGATTGGGGTGCTTTATCGCCTTTTACTTTTATCTGGGTCGTGTACTTCGCCAACTGGATCCCGCGAAGGCCGTACCCGGAAGGGTGCGATCCGCGCTCGACACCATGGCAGAAGGGCTCCTGGTGGTCGATCACAAAGAACAAATCGTGCTCGCCAATCAGGCTTTTTCGGAGATGGTTGGAAAATCGCCGGAAAACCTGCTCGGCCGCCAGGCCGGAGAGTTCCCCTGGAGGGACATGAACGGAAACACCACTGAAACGAATGGCCGACCGTGGGTACAGGCTCTGGAGAAAGGAGAACCGCAAAAGAACAGTATACTTCGCCTGCAGCATTCGGATGACGACTGGCTGACGTTTAATATCAATTGTTCTCCGGTTCTCAGCACCGGCGGGAAATACGCCGGTGTGCTGATCAGTTTTGACGACGTAACCCAGCTCGAGCAGAAGGAAATCGAACTGCGCAAATCCAAGGAAGATGCCGAACAGGCCAATCACGCGAAGAGCGAATTTCTCGCGAATATGAGTCACGAAATCCGTACACCCATGAATTCCATCCTCGGTTTTACGGAGATACTCAAGCGCGGCTATGCTCAGAGTCAGGAAGATAACCAACGGTACCTTAATACCATTCATTCCAGCGGGAAGAATCTTTTGGAACTGATCAATGACATACTCGATCTTTCCAAGGTCGAATCCGGCCGTTTGGAGGTAGAAAAAACCTGGACCGAGCCCCACAGGACCATCCATGAGGTCCTTCAGATGCTGAACGTCCAGGCAAATGAAAAAGGGATTGCCCTCGATTTAAACGTGCAGAACGCTCTGCCTGAGAAGATCGAAACCGACCCGACACGATTCCGGCAGATCATTTTCAACCTGGTTGGCAACGCGATTAAGTTTACGGATGCGGGAGGCGTTACCGTGACCTGCCGCTTCGAGAAAACCTCTGCCGGCCCCCGGATGTTTATCGACGTTACCGACACCGGGATCGGAATCTCCCCGGACAATGTGAACGCCATCTTCGATCCATTTACCCAGGCGGATTCGTCGGTTACCCGCCGTTTCGGTGGAACCGGTCTCGGTCTTTCCATCAGCCGTAAATTCGCACAAGCTCTGGGGGGCGACATCACCGCAACCAGCACGCCTGGCGAGGGGAGCACCTTTACGGTTTCCGTGGATACCGGTAATCTTGACGGTGTAGAGTTTCTGTCGCCTGAAGAGATTGAAATGCTGGGGGGCCAGCTCAACCAAGGCGACGAATCCCAATGGCAGTTTCCCGCCTCCCGGGTACTCATTGTGGAGGACGGCATCGAAAACCGGATGTTGGTCCGGCTATTGCTCGAAAAGGCAGGGCTTCACATCGACGAAGCGGAAAACGGCCAGGAGGGCGTGAACAAGGCGGTCGCGGAGCACTACGATGCCATCCTGATGGATGTGAATATGCCTGTCATGGATGGCTTTACGGCCACCGAAAAGCTGCGCCGGCAGGGGTTGAAAACGCCCATCATTGCATTGACCGCCAATGCCATGAAGGGCTTCGAGAAAGACTGTCTGGATGCCGGGTACTCCGATTATATCACCAAGCCGATCGATATCGACCAATTCATGCATTTGATGGCGGACCTCCTGGGTGGCCGGCAGATTGCCGCCGACCCCGGAACGTCCGATAATGGGCCTGGAGCGGAGTCAAGCGGTGGGAAAACGGCGCAGACCGGCGGACCGATACCGATAGTATCCAAACTCCCAGCCGACAACGCGAAATTTCGGGATTTGATTGCTCGCTTTATCTCCAGTCTCCAGGACCGGTTCGATGCTGTGGAGCAAGCCCGGAGCGAAGGCGACTTCGGGAAAGTCGCAGACTTTGCCCATTGGTTGAAAGGATCCGGAGGCACCATGGGGTTTGATCAGTTTACAGAACCGGCCGCTCGGCTTGAAATGCTCGCAAGGGAAGGCTCCCGGGAAACCGAAATCCTACAGACCATGGAACAGCTCCGTGACATGGCCGGCCGCCTGGTCATCTCTGAAAATGGCGCCGCTTCTTCTGCCGCTGTCAATGTCGACCCTCCCGGGGAGAACATGTCGGGTCACGGCTCTCCGGTTACCGAACTTGGGTTAGCACCGGAAAAACCGGTGGTCTCCCGTTTCGGTGACGAGCCGAGGTTCCGGGATATACTTTTCACCTTTATCGAAAAGCTTGAAACCACCGTCGGTGAGATGGAGCACGCTTATCAGAAAGGCGATATGGAACAGCTTGCCTTCCTGGCTCATTGGCTGAAGGGAGCGGGCGGCACGGTCGGATTCGATGACTTTACCGAACCTGCAACGATCCTGGAAGAATCTGCAAAAGCGCGGGAGACGGAGAAAGCCGGCCAAATGCTGACCCGGGTGAAAGGCCTGACACTTGCGATCGTTCCGCCGGGTGGCAATAGAGACCATCCGATGGAGCATGGGCGGCGTTACGCCCAGTCCGGGTAGCATTCAACTGTAAACAATACATCAGGATAACAAGATGAATTCTGACGGCAGCTCTGCATTACCGGATGACTTGGGGGAGCTTTTAGACGCAACGATTATGATGGTGGATGATGAGCCGATTACCATGGAGATGGTAAGGGCTTTTCTGGAGGAAGACGGGTATCGAAACTTTATATTGATCGAGGACTCCGGCAAAGCGATGGCGGCGATCGAAGAATCCCGTCCCGATGTTTTGTTGCTCGATCTGATGATGCCCGATGTCTCGGGCTTTGACATTCTGGATGCCATACGGTTACAGCCGAAACTCAAGCATCTTCCCATCATCATTCTGACATCCTCGGCGGAAGCAGAGGACAAGCTCCGCTGCCTGGACCTTGGGGCGACGGATTTTCTGGCCAAGCCGGTGGATTCGAGTGAGCTTCGACTGCGAGTGCGAAACACCCTTGCGGCCAAGGCGTATTTAGATCAGTTGGCCTTCTACGACCGCCAGACCAACCTGCCCAACCGGCACATGTTTATGGAGCACCTGGAGTGGGCCCTGAAATGGGCCAAGCGTGATGACCACCGGCTGGCGCTGCTGAGCATCGAGCTGGACCAGTTTGAAACGATCAGCAACGCGGTCGGGTTGCTTGCCGGTGATGAAGTTCTGCGCAAAGTCGCCCAGCTCATAAAAAACGTGATCAGAAGCATGGACGCGCTGGCACATTTTGACGTTAAGGAAGATTCCGATGTCCACCTGTTTAGCCTGGAGGGCGGTGTTTTCTCCCTGCTTCTTCACCAAATCCCCAGCGAGGGCATTGCTGCGCTGGTGGCGAGACGACTGCTGGATTCCTTTAGGGAGCCCCTGGTAATCGATAATACCGAGATATATCTGACGGCCAGTATCGGGATTGCCACCTATCCCATCGAGGAAACGGACAATTTTGGACTACTCCGGCTCGCTTCCAGCGCCAGAGATTATATCAAAAATATGGGCGGCGACTCATTTCAGTTTTCTTCCCGTCAAATCGATCAACAGTCCAGGGAGCGCCTCGATCTGGAAGCCGGACTCCGAAAAGCCCTGGAGAGAAACGAGCTTTTCTTGTTCTACCAACCCAGGGTGAATGTGCTAACCGGTGCCATCGAAAGTGTTGAGGCGTTGCTTCGCTGGGAAAGTGCCGATCGTCGCCTGATTCCGCCGAGCGAATTCATCCCCGTGGCGGAAGAAACCGGACTCATCATCCCCATCGGTGAGTGGGTGCTCAACGCTGCCTGTCTGCAACTGGCGGAGTGGCGCCGGGAAGGGCGTATCGCCATCGGTTTGTCGGTGAACCTGTCGGCGATCCAGTTTCAGAACCGGGAACTACCGATCCTGATCAGACGCATTGTGGAAAATTATGGTCTGGATCCGCAGCTTGTATCACTCGAATTAAAGGAAGACATCTTGATGCACCATGTCGAGGAAAAAATCGGTATGATGCAGCGTCTGAAAGACATCGGCCTGAAACTGGCCCTTGACGATTTCGGCACGGGGTTCTCGTCTCTGAATTACCTGAAACGGCTTCCCCTGGACGAGCTGAAAATCGATCGGTCCTTTCTATTGGATATGTCTAAAGATGCCAACAACCGGGCCCTTGCCTCGTCGGTGATCTATCTCGGCAAAAATTTCGGCTTGCGCACGGTTGCAGAAGGGGTGGAGACAGAAGAACAACTTCAGTTCCTGCGGGACGAGGGATGCGACCTGTATCAGGGGGCGTTGTTCAGTATGCCGCTCTCAAAATTCGAGATATCGGAACTGCTACCCTCATCGCATTGAATGTCATAAAAACGTTCCGGCATATCGGGCGTGGCGGCCATGCCACGTGTCAGAAAGAAATGTCATATGTTCAATGATCGGCTCCTAAGCGCCAGGTGGGCCTGGCACGCATTGCTATCGGTGATCGTTTGGCTGGCTCTCAGCGGATCTCCTTCGGCCGAGCCTCTGGAGGTCCAGGCCATTACCAAGCCCAGCGCGGACATCACGCTGTCGTTCATTGTGCCCGGCAGGATGGCAGAGATTCGGGTCAAGGAGGGCGACGTTGTCCATAAGGACCAGCTGCTGGCTTATCTGGACGATGAGCCCGAGAGAATTCAAGCCCAGCAATTGAAAATCCAGGCCGCCGACAGGAATCGGATCCTGTCGGCCAACGCAGAGTTTGCTCAAAAGAAGGTGGATTTGGAGAAACTTAAAGCGGCGAGGAACAAAGGGGCGGCCAGTGACTGGGAAATCGAGCACATGGGCCTGAGCGTCAGAATTGCCGAGCTTTCCCTTGCGGCGGCCAAAATTGAACGGGAGCAATATCAACGTCGTTATGCCCAGGCGTTGAGTCAACTCCAACGGATGCGACTCGCGTCTCCCTCCGCGGGGCGGGTAGAGAAAGTATTTGTCGAAACCGGCGAAGCCGTTGAAAAGCTCGGGCCGGTGATCCACCTGGTCAAGATCGATCCGCTTTGGCTCGATGTTTCTGTCCCGCTGATCTATGCCCCACCCTTGGCGCTGGAGCAGTCCGTTCTCGTGACGTTCCCCGGAGGAGAAACCGGTGGTTCCGGAACGGGCCGGATCATCCATATTTCGTCGGTTGCCGATGCCGCCAGTGATACATTGCTTGTCCGCATCGAGATCGCCAACCCCGCAGGGCGGCCTGCGGGCGAGCGGGTCGTCGTCGGGTTTCCTCAGGTCCGCGAGGCAAGAACCATAACAGATAAGAATCCTGAGTGAGCCCGAATATGTCATGTTGGTGAAATGCCCGGGTGAACCTGAACCTGTCTTGAATTTTTTTCATGAACTGTCGCCGGTCGGCCAGGGGCGGCCGGCGCCGGAATCTACACACCATGTCAGGGAAGACATACGCTATGTTATCGCAACGCCGATCTCCGGAAGACCTTTCCGTACTTTCGGAGGTCGCGGCTCTGCTCAAATTTGACGGCCCACCCGGCCGTTTTCTGTCAAAACTGCTCGCGCTGCAATGCCGCCTGGCCGGTGCAGACAGCAGTGCTGTGCTTCATGGGGACAACGATACGGGTCTGGAGATTCTGGCAGCATATCCACCGGTGCGAATGGGCGGTGGGGCAACGGACAGGATCGGCAGAATCACACCCCTCTGTTTGAAAGTCCTGTCCAGCGGCGAGGCGGCCATTGCACCTCTGGAGCCGCTCCAAGGCCCCGACGCTTCGGGTCGGCGTCACGTCATCGTTATTCCCGTTAAAAAGGAAGATCTCGTTTCCGCTGTTGCCGCCTTCGTGGTGGCCGCCCAAGGCCCCATGGAGATTGCCGCAATTCGTGAACGCCTGGAGCTCTTTTCATTTTTAGGGGAGCATCATGAACTGCAACTGGCAGTCACGGAAGGCCGGAAAGCCCTGCGGCGCCTCACCCTGACGCTGGAGATTATTTCGGTCGTCAACCGGGCCGCCCAGTTTATCAGCGCGGCGATGGCGCTGTGTAACGAATTCGCCGATCGCATGGATTGCCGCCGGGTCAGCCTGGGCGTATTGAAAGGACGCTCTGTGCGAGTCCGGGCCATGAGCCGCACCGACACCTTCCGTCCGGAGATGAGACTGACGCAGGATATCGAAGCGGTCATGGAGGAATGCCTGGACCAGGATATCGAGGTGCTTTACCCGCCCGCCGAGGATTCCTCCCATGTCCGCCGTGCCGCCAAGCAGTTTGCCAAACGGCATGGACCGCTTGCCGTATTGAGTGTGCCGATTCGGCAGAACAATGACGTGGCCGGTGTCCTAACACTGGAGCGAACCCCGGAGAGGCCGTTTACAGTTGAGGAGATCGAAACGATCCGGCTTGCCTGCGATCTATGCACGCCCCGACTGATGGAACTTCACAAAAAGGACCAGTGGTTTGGTGCCCGCGCCGCCGTGACGGCTCGCGATGGACTGGCGACGGTTCTGGGGCCCCGACACACCTGGATAAAAGTGTGGACGGTCCTGATCCTCCTGGTGGCGGGATGGCTGATCTTCGCAAAAGGGGATTACCGTATCGACGCGCCATTTATCTTCCAGGCGACAGTCCAGCAATCCGTGGTGGCACCGTTTGACACGTTTATCAAAGATGTGTCGGTAGAGCCGGGAGACTCGGTCCAGGCAGACGAAACCATTCTGGGGAGACTCGACACCTCGGAACTCCGGTTAACATTGGCGTCATTGAAAGCTGAGCAGCTCGGTTATCAGAAGCAGCGGGCCGCATCGATGAGGGATGGAAAGACAGCCGGCGCCCAGATTGCCCAGACGCAGAGCGACAAACTTGCCGCTGACATACGCCTGATCGAATTCAATAGAGATCAAGCCACCCTCGTGGCACCCATCTCCGGTTGGATCGTTTCTAAAAACCTGAAGCGTCGGCTCGGGGCACCGGTTGAGACCGGCGACGTTCTTTTTGAGATCGCCCGTATCGACGCATTGCGGGCAGAGCTCTTTGTTCCCGAAGAATCCATAGCCCGGGTCCTCGTGGGACAAACCGGCGAACTGGCATCCGTTGGTCACCCGGATCAGAAAATCCGGTTCACTGTCCAACAGATCAATCCCATCGCCGAAGTCGTCAATCAGATAAATGTATTTAAGGTACGCGCCAAGCTGCACGATCAGGCGGACTGGATGCGCCCGGGTATGGAAGGTGTCGCCAAGATCTCCGCGGGGAAAAAGCCCTACGTGTGGATCTGGTTCCATCGCCTTGCCGACTGGTTGCGCATGAAACTGTGGATTTGATTGAGGTGGTCACGTGCCGGTCGACCGTCCGACATTCATAGAATCCTGGTATCGGGTATCCGATTTGACCCCGCGACTGCTCGGCGCCGTCAATGTACAGCGACAGCATTTCAGAGGTCTGAGGTGGTACGTTCTTCAGAATCCGTCCAGCAATGACTATTTCCGGCTGAGCGCGCCTGCGTATCACTTTGCAGCGATGCTGGATGGCCGACGAACCGTCAATGGCGTCTGGCGGATATGCATGGAGCGATTCGGCGACGCTGCGCCGACCCAGGGCGAGGTCATCGATGTGTTGAGCCGGCTGTATGCGGCCAATCTGCTGCAGGGCGATTTCGCGCCCGATGCCGAGGAACTCTTCCAGCGTCACCGGAGGCGAAAATGGCGGGAGGTCAGAGGCCTGCTGACCAATTTCCTGTTCATCCGTGTGCCGTTGTGGGATCCGGATCGATTCCTGGGCAGGTGGGTCGGTGTCTTCGGCAAATGGTTCACCCTATACGGGTTTTTCGCCTGGGCCGCTATTGTCGGGGCCGGGCTGTGGGCGATCGGCGGACACATGGGAGATATGACCCGGCAAGCGTCAGGTGTCCTGAATCCGGACAACCTGCCGCTACTGTATGTTGCCCTGGTTATCGGAAAGCTCTGCCACGAAATGGGTCATGCCTTTTCCTGCAAACATTTTGGAAGACAGAGCGGTACGGGCGGTGAAGTACACCAGATGGGCATCATGTTTCTCGTTTTTGCCCCCCTGCCGTTTGTCGATGCGTCCAGCGCGTGGGCATTGCGGGACAAGCGGCAACGGATCGTCGTGGGGGCCAGCGGAATGCTCGTGGAACTCGCGATTGCCTCCCTGGCGGCCATTCTATGGGTCCATACCGCCGAAGGGACCACGGTCCATGCCATTGCCTACAACATGATGTTCATTGCCAGCGTGTCTACTCTGCTGTTCAACGGAAATCCCCTGCTTCGGTATGACGCATACTACATCCTTCTGGATGCCCTCGAGATTCCCAACCTTGATTCACGTTCCAGAACCTACGTGGCTTACCTGGTGAAGCGATATCTGTGGGGCATCCGCAAGGCCCATGATCCGAGCCACGGGTCGGAAGAGAAGGGATGGCTCGCTTTTTATGCCGTGGCCTCCGTGATCTGTCGTGCGGTCGTTTTCGCAGCGATTATTCTGTTTGTCGGTAGCCGGTTCTTCTCCATCGGGTTACTGGTCGCCGCCATTCTGGTGACTCTCTGGCTGGTAAGGCCCCTGGCGAATCTGTTTCGCTATCTGGCCACCAGCCCTGAACTCAACCGGCAGCGGATGCGGGCGGCCATGACCACATCTGCCGGTTGTTTCGCCCTGATTGTTTTTGTCGGACTGATCAGAGCACCGGATCGATTCCGAATAGAGGGCGTGGTCGAGCCGTATACCTACGCAGAAATTCATATGAAAACAGACGGCTTCGTCCGGCGGGGACTTGATTCCGGGACCGAAATCGGACCGGGCGGCCCGCCGCTCATCGAGGCGTCGTCTCCTGCCCTGGAAGCGAAGCGCGAGCGGCTTGCCGCCGAACTCAACCAACTTCGGATTCAGCGGCAGCATGCCCACACCACAGAGGCCGCCGCGGTCCAGATTATGTCGGGAAAAGTGGCGGCATTGCATGAACAGATTTCCCGTAATCATCAGGATCTGAACGACCTGCATCTCGGGTCACCGATCCCGGGGACTTGGGTGGCGCCCGAGATCGACCGGTACTCGGGCCGATATCTGAAGCAGGGCCAAAAAATCGGTATTGTCGCCGATCTGAATGATCTGCGTATTCGGGCCGTCGCCGGCCAGAGTGTCGCGGCGCGGCTGATAAAGGAAACGAAACCGCTTGTCGCCATCCGGGTGAAGGGACAGCCGGAACTGGAGGTGGCCGGCCGTATCGAGACGATTATCCCTGCAGGACAGGATCGTTTACCCTCGGCGGCCCTCGGGTATGCCGGGGGGGGCGCAACGGAAATCGCGTTGGAAGACTCTGACGGCCGGCTGGCGGCAGAGCCGTTCTTTGAAATCCTGGTGATACCGGAGGTCCCGGCGTCGGGTCGATTGAGACCGGGCCAGATCATGGTGTTACGATTTGAAACGTCCCCGAAACCGTTGCTCGAGCAAGGCCTGCGAATCCTGTTGCAGCTTTTCCAGAAAAGGTTTCACGTCTGACATGGAACACGTGCCCAGCACAACCTGGCGAATGCTTTCCAACGGGCCTGCCAGCGTGGCGTTGCCCCAAGGCCTGGATGCCATGTGGCATCGCGCCACCGGTATCGCCAAGCGGATGACGGGTAGAAAAGGCGCCCTTCTCCGCCAGGCGGAAGATATCGTGTCCATGGAGAAGCGATTTCGCCACCTCTCTGATCAACGGCTGCGGGACGTGATCTCCCAAGTGCGAGACCGATTTTGCCTGGGTCGCGAATCCGCCGAGGATTGCATCCGTGCATTTGCCATCGTACGCGAGGTGGCGGACAGGACTGTCGGTCTTCGGCCGTTCACTGTTCAGATCGCCGCAGGACTTGCCATGGCCTCGGGCAGCATTGCGGAGATGGCCACCGGAGAGGGGAAAACACTGGCGGCCACGATGCCGGCGGTTATCGCCGGCTGGCGCGGCCGAGGGTGCCACGTTATCACGGCAAATGAATATCTGGCGAAACGGGATGCCGAATGGATGGCGCCAATCTTCAGCTTCTGCGGGATGACCGTGGGGTGTATCGAAAACACCATGACGCCCGCCGAACGGAAGCACATCTATAACGCCGATATCACCTACTGCACCAGCCAGGAAGCGGCAGCCGATTTTCTTCGGGACCGGCTCACTCTGGGTCGGTTTCAGAGCCTGCCGACGGCTCTGCTGAGGAAGATCAGCGGCAATCCCGATGTCGACCTGAACCATCTGATCCAGCGCGGACTGGAGTGCGCCATCGTGGACGAAGCGGACTCGGTTCTTATCGACGAGGCCGTGACGCCGTTGATTATTTCCGGTGCCGGTCGGAATCCGGATCAGGTGGAAGCCTATGAGCAGGCGGCCCGATTGGCCGGCGAACTCATTTCCAAAAGCGATTACAGCAGCGATAAACGGTTTCGCGAAATCAATCTCACCCGGATCGGCAGACGTCGACTGGCCGAGTTGTCCGAACCCCTCGGCGGGATCTGGGCTTGTCCCCGCCGCCGGGAGGAGCTTGTCGTCCAGGCCCTGGTGGCCGGTGAGTTCTTTCTTCGGGACAAGCACTACATCGTGGACAACGGAAAGGCTGTGATCATCGATGAATTCACCGGGAGGCAAATGCCGGATCGGACATGGCGCGATGGTCTTCATCAGGCTATCGAGGCCAAAGAGGGGCTTGACGTGAACCCGGCCAAGGAGACCTATGCGCGCATCAGTTTTCAACGATTTTTCAGGCTGTATCGGAATTTGTCGGGAATGACCGGCACAGGGACCGAGACCCGGTCTGAGCTGTGGCAGACATATCGTCTTCCCGTGGTTGTCATTCCACCCCGCCGCCCCAGCCGGCGGAACATCCTTTCGGATCGTATTTTCGCCGGGGCCGCCGGTAAATGGAAGGCGGTAATGGCTGAGGTGCATCGTGTGCATCAAACCGGGCGCCCAATATTGATCGGCACACGAAGCGTTCAGGCCAGTGAAAATCTCGGCCGCCTGCTGATGGACGAAGGGCTTTCGCGCCAGGTACTGAACGCTGTGCACCAAGACCGCGAAGCGCAGATAATTGCCGGAGCCGGACAGAAAGGGCGTATCACCGTGGCGACCAACATGGCCGGTAGAGGAACCGATATCCGTTTGGGATCCGGGGTGGACGCTTTGGGCGGCCTGCATGTCATCGCCACCGAACGTCATGAAGCCCGCAGGATCGATCGACAGCTGTTCGGGCGGTGCGCCCGCCAGGGCGATCCGGGCAGCGCCCGGGCCTATGTCAGCATGGATGACGAGCTGATGCGGCGTCATCCCGGTATGGCGTCTGCTGTGCTGGCACGATATTCCCGTAACACGGATCATGAGATATCGTCTGCGTGGTCGAAAAGGCTTGTCGATGGGGCTCAGGTCCGCGCCGAACGGGCGTCGTTCCGTCAACGGCGGGAAGTACTTCGCACGGATACGTGGCTCGACGAGCATTTGGGGTTTACCGTCAAGGGCCTTTGACCTGACCCTGCATGCAATTGTTTCACTAACTAGTTAAAAATAAAGGACCGACAACCACAAATCAAAATTCGGGAATAGGGACGGTTGTCGCCCCACATTTTCCTCTAATTTAATGACCGGCGTAATCGCCGAACGCCGACCCATAGGTGATTATGAAGCGTCCCACCACACAAAGCATTGTGGCCGTTTTCTTGGTGTTCGTACTTGTTCCTGTGGCAGGCGGACAGTCTGATCCGTCGCCCCCGGGTGTTTGGAAAACCCAGGAGATGGCTCACAGCGACGTGCAGGGGGATATCTATCTCGGGCGCGTGATGACCTTGATTTATCCGGCGTACCGGGTCGCTGCCGCAGATATGTATCTTCCCGATCTGATTCAGCTGGCCGACGCCCTCAAGACGGAGCGTCGAAAAAACTACGGCATTGTTTTAAAGGGATTTACAGACAACAGCGGGTCGCCGGAAGGAAATCTCGAAATCTCCCGAACACGGGCTGAGGCCTTAAAACAACTGCTTGTGACAAACCCTGCCATGGCCATCCAAAGGGATAGAATTGTTGCAGAGGGCTATGGTGCATCCAATCCGGTTGCCACCAACGATACATTTGAAGGCCGTCAGAAGAATCGACGGGTTGAAATTCACATCTACAGCAGCCCTGCGGCGGCACGGCGCCTTTCTGACGATTTGGATGTCACCCGAATCGATCCCGGGGCGCAACCTAGCGAACCGGTTTTATCCGGTACCCGGTCAATGCCGTCATCCGTGCCGGAATCCTCTCCCGGTCCGCAACCTGCGCCGCTGCCCGAAGCCTCTCCAGGTCCTGAACCTGCCCTGCCGGCGGACACGGTTCCATTATCCCTGATCGATGCCATTCAATACGGAATGGAAGGCAACCAGGATATACGGGTCGTATCCTTCACTCCCCGGCAGACACGAGAGGAACTGGCTGGCACCGAGTCGGTTTTCGACGCGGAAGTCTTTGCCGACAGCGCATTCCGGCGCGATCCGAACCTGCAATCGAGTGTAACCACCATTGTCACCGAAGATGACGGCCTCGTTCAAACCGGAATCCGAAAGCCCCTCGGAACCGGCGGCAGCATCTCCACGGCCCTGGAGATGCGCTACGGGAATTTAAACAATGCGGATTTTGATCGGGTTTACCGGTACACATTTGCCCCAACCCTGGAAATCAGACAACCCCTGCTCAAGAATGTCGGCGGCAGGGAGCAGCGGGCCGCCATCACTATCGCGAATTACCAGGTCAGCATATCGGATGAAGCGTTTCGCGAAAAGGTATTGGAAACGGTGACCCGCATCTCCAGAGCCTATTGGCAGCTCTTTCTGCTGATAGAGCTTGTGAAGATCGATGAGCAGAATTTCGACATGGCCGAAGAGGTCTACCGCCGGGAGTCGGTGCGGGTGGCAGAGGGCATTTCTCAGCAGCTTGATGTTGAGCGTGCCCGCAGCAACGCCCATCGGCGACGCGGCAACCTTGTAAAAACCAAGGAACGGTTTCGCGTCACACTGGACCAGCTGAAGCTGCTGCTCAATTGGTCGAACCTGACCATCGATTCAACGGTGGACATTGTTCCCATTGATACGCCTCAGACCATGGTCAAGGACGTGGATGAACAAGAAGCCATTGACATAGCGTTGAAACATCGGCCGGAAATCGAGCGGGCCAGACAACGATTGGAAATCCGTAAGGTGGAGGAAACCCTCTCACGCCACTTGCGTCTTCCGACACTGGATGTGTTCGGACGATACGCCGTGAGTGGATACGGCCGCGATTTTTCGAGCGCTGTCGATGACACCGGTATCAATGATAATGATGCCTGGGCTGCCGGATTGAATTTTGCGTATCCCCTCGGCAACCGTTCGGCCCAGGCACGATATCGGAAAAAATCCCTCGAGCGCCACCAGGCTTCCGCTCAAATAAAGCGGGTGCAAAATAAGGTCAAGCAAGACGTCAAAGAAGTACTGCTTGCCATTATGTTTGCCAAAGGGGAGATCGACTCCACGAAGGTGGCAAAAGATTCCGCTGCACGAGTGGTGGAAGGAGAATTTGCTCGATTCGAAATCGGCCAGACAACCAATGAAGAACTGCTCCGGGCCCAGGATCTGCTTGCTGCCAACAGCCGCAATTTCGTTCGCGCTGTCATAAATTACAATATCGCCCTGGCCGAACTTTCAAGAGTTCAGGGGGTTCTGCCCGATGGCGTGTCCATCGAGGGGTCCACGTGGGAAACTAACGATCGGCAATAACATGCCCGGTTGAAACATGGCGCGGGCGTTGGAATGATTGCCTCGGCGTTGCAGATGTACTATGGTGTGTTTGGCAAACCGGAGCCACCTGTGGAAAGGCGTGCCGGAATCACGACACACGTGCCATTCGACGTTGGCTGTTCATTCCGTCGGGAAAGATTCATCTGAACCCGATCATCGCGTGACATCTTTTTTATGACATGGTCGGGTGAGTCTCATCAAATTACCCATGATCCTGAACAAATCCAATTCCCTGCAAAACGTATTGATCCTCGGTCTTGGCGGCGTCGGCTACTACCTGGCAAAACGTCTGGCCCATGACGGCTATCCGGTGACCGCCATTGAGCCGAACAACAGCCTGATCCGTTATGCGGACCAGCGTATGGATGCCCGCCTGATCCACGGATCCGCCATGAGTATCGAATGCTGGAAAGAAGCCAATGCCGGATCGGCAGACATCCTGATCGCCGTTACGGATCATGACGCCATTAATATGCTGTCGTGCTTGATCGCAGATCGTTTCGGCATCCCTCTGAAGGTTGCCCGGGTCCGCTCCCTGGAGTTCGGTTCGAAGGATTCCGTGCTGGATATGGCGGATCTGAACATCGATCTGATCATACATCCTGAGGAACTGGCCGCCCAGGAGATCGTGAGATTGATCCAGCGCACCGCCGGAAACGAAATCATCGATATCGCCGACGGGCAAATGCAGGTTATTGCGACCCGTATTCATGCTGCCTCCCCTTTGGCTCACCAGAATCTCAAGGATATTTCCCGGACCCACCATGATTTTCCGTTTCGGGTGGTGGCGTTGGCCCGGGGCATCACCACGATTCTCCCCGGCGGGGATCAGGAGATCTTACCCCAGGATCAGGTCTTCGTCACGGCCAGCAAGGAGGATTTACCCCGGCTCATGACCCTGATCGGCATCAAGCAGCAGCGTCGCCACCGGGTGATGATCCTCGGCGGGGGCCTGGTGGGGAGCCGCGTGGCCGAGTTGCTGGGAAAAGACGTTCAGGTGAGAATCATCGAAAAGGATAAAGATCGGGCCGAAGAGCTGTCTTTCCAGTTAAAACACGCTGAAGTGCTCCATGGGGACGGATCGGACGCGGAGGTTCTGGAGCAGGCTGGATTGTCGGAAATGGATACCTTTATTACCGCAACAGGCGAAAATGAGACCAATATTATGAGCAGCCTGTTGGCGAAGCACCTGATGTCCACCGAAAATGGCACGTCGACAGACCACGAACGCAAGACGATCTCCCTTTGCAACAAAGAGGCGTACCTGGTCCTTGCCGCCACCAGCGGTTCGGATATCGCCCTGAACACGAAAATTCTGGCAGGTACCGAAATTCTCAAATTCATCCGAAGAGGGGAACTTCTTTCTGTTGCCCACCTTCATGGATTCGATGCGGAGGTTGTTGAATTGGTGGCCGCAACCGACTCACCCATTACCCGAAAGCCACTATCCAAGCTGGGGCCGTCGTTTTACGGCAACATTCTGGTGGGGGGTGTTTTCCGTGAGGGAAAGTGGCAAACTGCGGTGGGGGACACTCAAATCCACGAGAACGAGCGCGCCATTGTCTTTTGTAAACCGCTGCAACTCAGGGATGTGCAGCAGCTGTTCCTGGGCTGACCGTCTGCAGAGCACGATATTTACCCTCTCCAACATCAGAAAATATCGGAATCACATCCTGTTTGGAGGATTGCATTCGGGGATGAACGTTGCGATCCCGTTGCCAAACCGATATTCGGATGGGAGCCCTGCTTGCCGGGTCGCCGCCTTATGAGAAATCTGGCGTCTCTGCGGTAAATTTATAGTCTTCTTATCGTTTCCAGAACGACGGATAAAACACCACCAGGGCGGAAAACATCTCCAGTCTGCCGACCAGCATGTTCCAGGACAAAAACCATTTTCCCACATCTGAGATGTGGGCATAATTCTCCGCGGGCCCGATGGCGCCGAACCCCGGGCCGATATTCATCAGGGTTGCAATCACCGAGCTCATACCGGTGACATAATCCATGTCGTCCACCAGCACCATAAAGCACCCCCCGCCCAGCACCAAAAAAATGTTCACGATGAAATAGCAGACCGACAGGTAGATAATGGAGTCGTCAACCGGACGCTGGTTCATCCTAACAGAAATCACCGACATGGGCTGAAGGAACAGTTTTTTGATCGCCGCGGCCATAAATTTACAGATAATCACGTAGTGGACGATCTTGATGCCGCTGGTTGTCGACCCGGCGCAGGCGCCGATAAAGCACACGGCGTAGAGAAACATCTGGGCGGCCTGGGGCCATTTTTCATAATCGGCGGTGGTGAAGCCGGTGGTCGTTAAAATGGACGTCACCTGGAAGGTACCATAACGGATCGCTTCCATCAGCCCGCCATAAGTGTTTTCCCTCCATAATATCCAGGACACCATGCCGCAAAAAAACAGCATAAATCCTAAATACCAGCGAAATTCGGTGTTTATTCTCAGAACGTTCCAGTTGCCCATCAGCATGTGATAGAACAGCATGAAGGTCATGCCGCCCAGGAACATGAACAGGATGATGACCCAGTCAAAATAGGCATTGTTATAATGCCCGATACTGGCGTTCCAGGGTGAATAGCCGGAGGTGGATACGGTTCCGAAGGAGTGGCACAGTGAATCGAAAAGGGACATGCCGCCGGCACTCAGCAGAATGGTCTCCAGAACGTTCAGGGCCATGTAGATTCCCCAGAGCCAAATCATGGTGTTCCGGTTGCGGGGGATAAATTTTTCTTTGGTTATGACCTGTCCGGGGCTCGATTCTGCCCGGAATATGCGAAGGCCTCCCATCCCGTGGGGGAGAAAGATCACCGTCAGGGTGAGGAACCCCATGCCACCGAGCAAATGGGTTTGGCTCCGCCAGAACAGCAACCCGTGGGGTACCACCTCGATATCGGTGAGGATGGTGGCGCCGCTGGTGGTGTATCCCGACATCATTTCAAAGAACGCGTCGGTAAAGGATGGAATTGAGCCATGGATCATGAAGGGCAGAGCGGAAATGGCGGAAATCAGCACCCAGCCAAAGACAGCAATGAAAAATCCATCTTTGATATTCAATTCATACCGGTGGCGAAACACCCACCACAGGGGGAGACCGCATGCCACCGTGATGATGCCTGAAACCAGGATCGCGCGAAGATCGGCGCCTCCGTAGTACAGAGAGCAGATTATCGGCAGAATCATGGAACTGCCGGTAATGATCAGCAGTTTTCCGAAGACATTGGCTATCGATGTAAAATGCATGGGCATCCAAAGTGACTGGCGGATATGCGGTGCCGTCCCAGTCGGCGGCAATGTGGATGTATACCCGAAAAACCGGCGAATCGGAAGTTCCGCTTCCATCGGCCATGGTCGCAGGGACGATGAAATTTTGAAATATACCCATAACTATATCATATTTCCCAAATAAATAAGAACTTCCGCCGTTGACAGAAAAGAGGTGCTCTTGCGATATTTCAATTTGAAACCCACACGGAGCATGAACGCTCATGAAAAAGTTTTCCATCAAAACCAGATTCCGCATCGGCGCGGCGGTGATTTCTCTGGTGATCTGCACCAGCGTCGCCATTATCGTCTATGTCTTCCTGAAAGATCTAGCCACTGAGCGGATTTACAGGGAGACCGAAATTTTTATCGGAACAGCGGACGCCACACGTCTCTACGTAAAGGACGTGCTCAGACCGACCATCGCAGATATGGTGTCTTCCGATGATTTCATTCCCAATGCCATGTCCACGACCTTCGTCGGGCGGGAAGTCATGAGCCGGCTGCGCAACCGGTTTCCGCACTTCAGTTACAAGCGGGCCTCCGATAATCCCACCAACCCGATGAACCGGGCCGATTCCCTGGAGGTGGAAAAACTCACGTGGTTTCGGGAAAATCCGGACAGGGGAGAATGGCATGGGTTGATACGCAAAGGGGATCGTTCCTATTACGCCCGCTTCCGGGCCATACTGGCCGAGGCCGAATGCCTTCGCTGTCACGGCGACCCGAAAGATGCTCCCCGGCAGATGAAAGAAATCTACGGTACCGCAGGCGGGTTTTACTATCGGGTCGGAGAGGTGGTGGCGGCAGACACCATATACATCCCGGTGGATGTGGCCTTTTTGCATGTCAAGGAGACCGCCTGGAACATTTTTCTGATCGCGGCCATCAGTCTGTTCGCATTGCTGGGCCTTTTTTTCCTGCTTTTCAATCGAACAGTTATCCTGCAAATGGACGGGCTTCTGTCCCGGTTTCGCAGCATCTACGACAAACCGGATAATGCTCCTGAAATCCTGCGGTCCATGGATACCGCGGACGAATTCGAGCAGCTCAAGTTCGCCTTTGAAAAGGTCGCCGTGGACCTGAAACAAACCCATGACGAACTGCGTGCTTCCGAGAGTAAATACCGGACGTTATTCGAGAGCAGCCGTGACACGATTATCATCTGTGACCGGGAAAACCGTCTTGTCGACATCAACGAAGCCGGCCTCACGCTTTTCGGATTTCAGGATAAAGCTGAAGCCCTTTCCATCGAAACCTGCTATCAGCTTTTCTGGGATACCCGGGACGCCAGAACCCTTTCAGCGATGATTCAAAACAAAGGGTACGTGGAAGGGGTGGAGATGCCGATGGTGGACCGGCAGGGGCAGCGGCTCATTGTCATGATATCCGGAGCCCGTCGTCTCGATGAAGACGGCATGGTGGACGGCATCGATGCCCGGCTCCACGATGTGACCCGGCAGCGGAAGATGGAACGGCACCTGGCCCGGACGGAGAAGCTGGCCTCCATCGGGGAACTGGCGTCCGGGGTGGCCCACGAGATCAACAATCCCCTGGGCGTGATCCGGGTGTATTCAAATCTGATCGCAAAAACAGAACCCCTGGACATCCAAATCGCCGAAGACATCCGTGTCATACAAAAGCATACCGAGCAGTGCACGTCGGTGGTGCAGGCGCTCCTGAATTTTGCCCGGGCCTCGGAACCGCGCAAATCACAGTGCGACATCCGTTCCTGTCTGGATGATGTGCTGGCGGTTCTCGAACCGCAAATGAGAAAGGAGGCGGTGACGGTTCACGTCGAGGCAGACTCGGATCTGCCGCCCATCGTACTGGATGAGCCTCAGATGAAACAGGTGTTTATGAATCTGATCATCAACGCGATTCAGGCCATGCCCGGGGGCGGCGCCATCCGCGTGACGGTCCAAACGGACGATGCGCTAAGGCAGGTTCACATTAACGTGAGCGATACCGGTGTGGGCATTTCCGAAAAGCACCTGAACCGCATTTTCGATCCATTTTTCACAACCAAAAGCGCGGGTAAGGGAACCGGACTCGGGTTGGCGGTCAGCTACGGAATTGTGGAGCGGCACGGTGGCGAGATTACCGTTCTGAGCGCACCCGGCACGGGAGCTACCTTTACCGTGGTGCTGCCTTTAGATGAAGCCGCCCAAGGAGACGACGATGCCCACTGATACGATTCTTATTGTGGACGATGAAGCTGATTTGCTTCGCGGCTTGAAGCGGTTCCTTGGGATGGAACTCGACTGCCGCTCGCTGACCGCGGAGACCGCCCGCGAGGCCCTGAAAATTCTCGAAACCCATCCGGTGGATCTGATTCTGGCCGATATTCAGATGCCGGAGATGGACGGTTTCGCGCTGCTTCGGGAGGTCAAGGCCTGGGACCCGGCCATCACGGTGATCATGATGACGGCCTACGGGACCATCGAAAAGGCCGTGGAAGCCATTAAAAACGGCGCCTATGATTTCATTCAGAAACCGATCGATGAGGAACGCTTGCTCCACCTGTTAAACAAGGGCCTCGAACTGAACCGGCTGGTCCGGGAAAATGCCCGTCTCATGGAGCAGATGTGCCTCCAGGACAGTTTTGCAAACATGGTGGGGCGCAGCCGCCCCATGAGGTCCACGTTTGAAAAAATCCGTATGCTCGCCCAGTCCGATGCCACCGTCCTGATCCAGGGTGAGACCGGCACCGGCAAGGAGCTGGCCGCTCTGGCGATTCATGATCTGAGTGGCCGCGGGAACCGTAAACTCATTACCGTCAACTGCCCGGCCCTGCCGGAAACTATTCTGGAAAGTGAGTTGTTCGGGTATCGCAAAGGCGCCTTCACAGATGCCAGGGAGGACCGTCGCGGACTATTTCATCAGGCCCATGGCAGTTCGATTTTTCTCGACGAAATCGGCGATCTCTCGCCGGCTGTTCAGACCAAGCTGCTGCGCGTCCTTCAGGACAAGAAGATCCATCCCCTGAGTGCCAGCGACAGCCACACCGTGGACGTTCGAATTCTCGCCGCCACCAACCAGAACCTGAAGGCGAAAATGAAACAAAACCTCTTTCGGAAGGATCTCTTTTACCGGCTGGATGTGGTCACCCTCATGATGCCGCCCCTGAGAGGCATCCGAGAGGACATTCCACTGCTGGTGGATCATTTTCTGGAGTTGGTGGCCTGCGAGCAGAACAAACCCAGGAAAACGGTGACACCGGAAGTTCTCGATGTCCTGTTGGGGCGAGACTGGCCCGGCAATACCCGGCAACTGGAGAACCTGATCCGGGGATGGTACGCCATCACCGGGGAGCAGGAAATCAGCTTGCGGCATCTGAGAGCGGAGGGACATCCAAACGTGCCCAGGCAAACCGCGCTGCCGCTGGATCAACCCTACCAGGACCTCAAGGATCGGGCGATTGCATCCTTTAGCCGGGAGTATCTGGAACGGCTCCTGGGGCAAACCCAAGGAAACATATCGTCGGCAGCCCAGATCAGCGGCATGAAGCGGCAATCCCTGCAAAAGATCATTAAACGTTATGGTATCAATGTGACACGATTTCGGGAGCGATCGGGATGATGGACTGATTCAAGGTCGTATTTCTCCAAAAACAGCCCCCTTTCAGCACTGCATCCTGAAAGCGGCGCTGCCAACTCAAGGCGGCACCTTTGCCGATCCGTAATTGCCCATTCCCAGCATTCCCGAGTTTCTCCATAAGATTCTGAAAATACAATCTTTTTGAAACAGCCGGAATTCGCTGAGGCCTTCCTGCCGATCCTGTGGTGCCACCCGGAGGTGGCGACAGCGACATGCCACTTCCGCCTATTTTATTTAAATACATATAAATTACAGATGGTTAAAAATGTACACGAGCGTGGCATCGATGTTGCTACGCTCTCCGGGTTAAGCATGCACCGGCAAACTTCAACTGCCGTTCAATGAACCATCAGGTCAACGAACAGAAAGGAGAACACGACACATGGCGAATAATTCCGATGTTGTAAAGGATGTCGGTAAATGGGACTGGTCTGAACTGATCCGAAAGGAAGATTGGTGGGCCGTATGGCTCGGGTTTGCCCTTCTGATCGCCGGAGCCCTGATCTATTTTCCCCATGCCGGCGAAATGAAGGCCAAGCTTGAGGCCGCCGAAGGCAAGTACATGGCGGAAGCCCAGAAAACGGACAAGTTCAAGACGGTCGGTTGGTTTCAACTCTACGATGCCCGGAAAAAGGTAAAGGCCCTGAACGTCCCCGCCGGCAAGTGGTTGAAGAAGTTTTCGTCCAAGCCGAAAAAATGGACTTCCAACCCGGTGGATGCCTTTGTCATGAGCAAGGAGAAGGCGGCGGCGAAAAAGGCCAAGGCCATGCCAAAGTATGAAGCGGCCAAGGCCAAGGAAAAAGCCGCGTTGGCTGTTGCGGTTGCCGCGGAACAGGCTGCCCAGGCTGCCGGGTTCGACGATGCCGGGCTGAATGCCGAGGCCAAAGCCAAGATCGAAACATGGCGGGACACCCACCTGGCTGCCGGAAAGGCCAAGAAGAAAACCGGAGCCAAACCCTACAATCAAATCCCGTGGCTGATTGGACTGGGTGTGGCATTCGCCATATTCTTCGGTATCGGGCTGGCCGCCATGGGCAAATCCTTCGGGAAATTCGCCCTCGGTTTTGTGTTCGTGTTTGGCGTGACGTTGCTGGCCTGGCTGGCCGCCAACCAGGCCACCATGAAACACTACGGGATCGGATACGCGGCCTGGGCGATTCTCTTCGGCATGCTGATCAGCAACACCGTGGGCACTCCAAAATGGGCCATGCCGGCGGTACAGACCGAGTACTACATCAAAACCGGTCTGGTGCTCCTCGGCGCCAAGATCCTGTTTGAAAAGATCATCGTTATCGGCACCGCCGGTATCTTCGTGGCCTGGGTGGTGACGCCCACCGTCTGGCTGGTGACCTACTGGTTTGGTCAGCGTGTGTTAAAGATGCAGTCCAAGCGCCTCAATGCCACCATCTGTTCGGACATGTCGGTGTGCGGCGTGTCGGCGGCCATCGCCACGGCGGCCGCCTGTAAGGCCAAGAAGGAAGGACTGACCCTGGCCGTCGGGTTGTCGTTGGTATTTACCTCGATCATGATGATCGTCATGCCGATCGTTATCAAAGCCACCTTTCCCGTGGATAAGCAGCTCATCCTGGGCGGTGCGTGGATGGGCGGCACCATCGATGCCACCGGGGCCGTGGCCGCAGCCGGGGCCTTTCTCGGCGAAAAAGCCCTGTTTGTGGCCGCGACGATCAAGATGATCCAGAATGTTCTTATCGGGGTGATCGCCTTTTTCGTGGCGCTCTACTTTACCACCCGGGTGGAAGTGGCAGAGACCGGTGTGAAAGTCGGCCCCATGGAAATCTGGTATCGATTCCCCAAATTCGTTCTCGGTTTCATCGCGGCGTCCCTGATCTTTTCAGGATTTTACACCTATTTTAACGGACAAATCGCAGGACTGGGAGCGTCCATGGTCGACCAGGGGGTCATCAAGGGGATGGGAGACCTCTTCCGAGGCTGGTTCTTCTCGCTGTCTTTTGTCAGCATCGGGCTGGCCACCAACTTCAGGGAGCTGAAAGAGCATCTTGTCGGCGGAAAGCCGTTTATCCTGTACGTGTGCGGCCAGTCGTTCAACCTGATGCTGACTCTGATAATGGCCTATATCATGTTCTACGTGGTCTTCCCGGAACTGACGGCCACCATCTAACCCGAAGTTGTATGAAATCTTCCGTTTCATGCACTTCCGGGGCGGACACGACCCTGGACAACATGAAGAACCCGGGTTAATATTAAACAATGTTGTACCGGCGGGAATTTTTTCCCGCCGGTACAATCCCGGTATCGCCATACCCCAGGAGACGCCTGATGACGCCAGCGAACGAAGACAACGCGCACGCCGAACAGCCCCGGCGCCATAAACGCCTGAAGGCCTGGGGGCAACTTGTCGGCGCCTTCTTCCTGGTATGGATGTTCGGCACCGTGGTGGGTCCCTGGCTGGAGACCCGCATTCCGGTGTTCAACAAGATCGTCGAGACCATCGAAAAACAGGACATCGATTCCAACGCTTATTTTTATTCGGAAATCAAGGCATCCTACGACGCGGAGCCCTACCTTCGGAGTGCCCTCGAGCAGGGCGTGCCGGATCAAGCCGGGTGGACGTGGCCCTTTATTTCCGGGATTGTGATCTGTTTGGTTATCCTGTGGCTCGGTTTCCGATTCATGCCCGTGGACTGACCACCGGCCCACCGGCCATTATACCCGCCTACCCATGCCCGTCATGAGAATGAGTGAAAAAAAAGACCTGATCCTACAGTACGAGGAACTCCAGGCGCAAATTCTGGCCGGTCGCGTCATTTTTAAACCGCCGTTGACGGCATGGTACATTCTGATGCCGCTCATCTTCATTTACTATTTTTACCGGTTGCAAAAATACTCCCAAAGCCGGAAAGACTTCGTTCACAACTATATGCTCTCCCGGAGAAGGGCCCTCGAGGAGGTTGCCGACGCCGTTGAAACACACCGTCCGCCGGATATCGACAGCTTCAGGGAGTTTACCACCGTCCCTGCTGAGGCGACACCGCAATATATTGCCTGGATCCGTGTCCTGGTCGATCACTACACCGACCTGCTGCGGTGCGACGGTACCTGCTGCGAGGACCTGATACGATCGGCTTACGACGGCCGGGGGAATTATCTGCTGTTCTTGAACCGCCTCAACCGTATCGAGCACAAACTGAATCGGGCGCTGACCCCCGGGTTGGAGGTGGACATCCCGGACGTCATGGAAACCATCACCCTCATGGAAACTCAGGTGGAGCAGATGCGGCGTGCAGAGGCGGAGCGCATCTTTCCCTAGATCTTTCCTGTACCCAGAGACCCTTGACAGACCCAGACCAAACGATTCGGCAAGGCAGACACTCCGGTGATCGCCGCTGGGCCATGGGCGGCCATCTGCCGCCCCTGCTCCCTATCCCGGCACCGTTTCCCATATGGCGTGCGCCAGCGCAGCCGTTCCCAATTCTCGACAAACCATGCCTTGGAATCATTCAATTTTCAGATGAACAGATTTCATGCCGCGCCATGCATCAGGAGATCATGGAGACATCCCATTTCATCGACACGACCCCGTTGACCACCGACGCCACCGGAGGGTTCGATGCTGCCCCGCTGGTTGGATAAGCTCCTTTCGGGTGGCACGATACCGGAAACACGACGGGCAGCGGAAAAACCGCGCCGTTGGCGGCTGCTCCAGGTGGAAAGATCCATTGCCTGCAACCTGAAGTGCATCATGTGCCCATGGCGGGAACTGGCCCATCAACATGCCCGTAAAGGCCATCTGGAACCTGACATATGGGGGGCCATCTCTCCCTATCTTGAGGACGTTCAATCCATTGATTTCACCGGCGGGGGAGAACCCCTGCTGCAACCCCATTTGATCGAATGGGTCCGCGAGGCTGGCGAGGCGGGATGTGAAACAGGGTTGCTGACCAACGGGACCCTGCTCACGGCAGCGACGTCCCAGCAACTGATCAAGGCCGGTATCGACTGGATCTGCATCTCCATGGACGGAGCGACTGCCGACATATACGAAAAGATACGCTCCGGGGCTCGATTTCATACCGTTTGCGATCACCTATCCCGGCTCACAGCACAGCGTATCGGGAAACGGCCAAAGGTGATGATCAATTTTGTCATGATGCAGGACAATGTCCATCAGCTGGACGCCTTGGTGGAACTGGCGGACCGGCTCGGAGTAGACCGGATTAATTTTAAACAGTGTGATGTGATCCGGGGCGACAGCGGCAGGGGCTTCGGCCTGTTTGCCGACAAAACCACGCGGGAAATCCGAAAAATGGAAAAGCTGCTCCAGCGGGCCAGGCGACTGGCAAAGAAGAAACGGATTGAGACCACCGCCTTTGCCTGGGTGCCTGAGGAAATGCCGGTCTGCGATCAGGATCCGAGAAACAGCATGTTCATTCGACACGACGGCAGCCTGGCGCCATGCATCAATCTGGCCCTGGGGGGGCTTACGACCTTCCTTGGAAAGGAAGTTGAGATGCCCACCGTGCATTACGGCCGGTTGCCCGAAGACGATCTGTTGGATCTCTGGGAGGCAAATACCTGCCGATTCTACCGGGAGCGTTTCGAGTTGCGGATGAACGCCTATGAAACCGGATTTACACGCAGCGATCTGGAGCCATCCCTGCCCAAGATCAAGGAAGCTCTCGAAAACGCCCGGAAGGCCATGCCTCCAGCCCCGAAGGGATGTCAGGTGTGTCATTATCTCTACAACATATAGGTATGGGTATTATCGCAACTGTCAGAATTTCGTTCCGATTTGCGGGTTGTTGACGCGGATGAAAGTTACCGAGTTATCGGGTTCGGGAACGGTATCGACGTCGAAGTCGGCCATTCTGTCTCGATTCCGATATCGATATCGGACATGGCCGTATCCGGACTCCCCCGAAGCGGCATCCGCTTAACAGAAACTCACGATGTTCAAACGGAACATATTTCTAGCACAGAGTATGGTTACCGGGCACCCGATTATCTGTTTATTATTGACATGGTCTTTCGACGTTGCCAACTTAAACGCGTATAGAGCCGGTTTTGTGTGATCCATCAACCCTTCACGTTTGTCGCCCTTAAGCCAATGCAGAGGAGATAAAACCATGTCGAAGACCAAAAACGAATTTCTGGAAGAGATGAAAAAGCAGCTTGAAGACCTGAATTACCAATGGAACATTGAACGCAACAAATTCGAAGCAAAAGCCCAGCACGCCACCGCTGAGGCAAGAAAGCAGTTTGAGGACGAACGCGAAGAGTTTCGCAAGTTTCGCAAAGAGATGCAGGAAAAGATTGTCGATTTGGACGTGGCCAGCGACAATGCATGGGAAGATCTGAAGGACGGGACGGAGAAGGCCTGGACGGCACTCAGCGACTCGTTTAAAAAAGCGGCTTCCCATTTCAAGTAGTTGAGATATAGGGGGACCGGGTAAAACCTTCAGCCGGACCGTGATGCAATTCGTCATCCCCTGAGGAACCCGGCTCGAGTTACATCAAATCGGATACTATCGTTTACATTCCCGACGGTTCGTGTGGATCGTCAGCGTGCAGTGAACCAACCGGTTTTCAGTGTTGCGCGTGGTTTCAGCCAAGTGCTTTAGGGGAGACATGGGTTTGCATGCCCCCAGCTAATTATAATGATTGGAGAACTTGGCGCGGTCGATCAACATGTTGGCGCATAATGTCAAGGACAAAAAAATAAAATGCATTACGTTGGGATGCAATACATGAGAGTGAAGGAAAACGATAGCGACTGCCAGATTGCCGTTTTCGAAATCAGACATCGGGCCCCTACAGTCTTTCGAGACATATTTATGGCAACTGGTGTTCATTCAGGAAACAGGTAACATTCCGGGATCATCACGAACAGACAGACGAGTAGCGTTGGGCGGCAGGATAAAGATGACCTGTGCGGTAATTGCGGTTTTGTGCCGATTTCGATCCGCCCATTCCCGACCGACGCCAAAACTGTCTTTCAGGATTGTCGTTTTTTTCCTCAGGTAGGCCCTTTTTCAAACCCGATTTTTTAAAAATGCTCTAAAAAACAATCTGTTATGGAAATATTCAGGTTGGTTCTGTTCTTGCATGTGGTTTTCTGAAGCGGCCACGGACATCCACGTTGGAATTTTTCAGAAAACCTGCCGCATCGGTTTGGGAAGATGGATACCACCTGGAAAAACAGGTGCGGAAAATCATCACTTGCAATCTGGACAGATAATGACCAGTATACGTAATCCAAATTTTTTGTTATCATCTAAACGTCGTCATTTGAGATTTCTATTATATAACATCCGATACGGCGCCGGGGTGGGCCCCAAATTTCACCTTCCGGTGCCGTATTGCGGTTATCTCAAGCCGACGAACGGTCACTTCAGTAAAATTATGGAGTTCATTAAGTCCGTCGGGCCCGACATTGTTGGTCTCGTGGAGGTCGATTTCGGCTCCTACCGTGTTGAAAAGTGCAATCAGGCTGAGGTGATTGCGGATCGCCTGGATCACCGGGTGGTGTATGAATCCAAATATTCAGCACAGTCCATGGCCCGAAAGATCCCCCTGATGAACAAGCAGGGAAACGCGATTCTGACCAATTTGGAGATCGTGAATCAGCGCTTTCATTTTTTCAATAACGGGGTCAAACGACTGGTCATTGAAGTCGAGTTGCCGGAATTGAGCATATTTTTAGTGCACCTCTCACTCAAATTCCGCCATCGTCAGTATCAACTCAACCAACTGCACCGGCTTATCACCAAACAAGACAAACCGGTGATCGTTGCGGGAGACTTCAATGCCTTCTGGGGGGACAGGGAATTGGAACTGTTTCTCGCTGCCAGCGGAATGGTCAGTGCCAACATGCACTGCGAATCCTCTTTCCCCAGCAATTTCCCTGTCAGAGAGCTCGATTTCATATTCCACAGCCCGGAAATCCGATCCATCGGTTTTGAGGTACCCCACGTCAAATTGTCCGACCACCTGCCGCTGCTTTGGGATTTCGACATCCAGCCCAAAGAACCTGCCGTGCCTTTCGCCAGGTCTACCGACGCAGCCCGTGGAATGGTTGCCCCTCTCGATATATCGTCGATCTAGTGCGTTAATGCACCGACCCGCTTTTCTGTTCGGATTCCCGATTCAAAGAAATATTGATCTTTTCCTAAAGAGACACGTATATTTCCTATCTGGGACCATCAGACCTGAGCAACACTTCCTGCCACTGGGTTAAAGGGATTCGGAATGGTTATCAAGCCAGGCTATCCGGCTGTCGATTTCGAGGTCCATGATATTTTTGGTGAGAGAATCACTCTTCGAGGGTACAGGGGCAAACGCCTGCTGCTGTCCTTCTACCGGTACGCCGCGTGTCCACTCTGTAACTATCGTATGGAATCCCTTGTGCTCATGTACCCCCGTTTCAAGCGTCTTGGCCTGAATATTCTGGCATTTTTTCAGTCACCTCGGCACAGCATCCTGCATTACGTGGGCAAGCAGGACGCTCCGTTTCCGATTGTGGGCGATCCCGAGCGGGCGGTTTACCGAGCCTACGGCGTGGAGCCCTCCTTGACGGGGGCCCTGAAAGGGATGCTCCGAATGCCGACACTGATACGGGCAATCTTAAGGGGATTCAAACCGGGAAGGATCGAAGGACACGCCGCCATGATACCGGCCGACTTTTTGATCGGTCCGGACCTGATCGTGCAGGAAGCCTATTACGGGAAAGACATCGGGGATCACATGTCCCTGAATACGATCGAAAGATGGTTGCGGGAGAACAGAAAAACACCCTGATACCTGGTGACCCCGGGGTGGTGTGTCGGTTGGAGGCAGCAGATAAATTTCTGTCCGGATTAACGCTGATGGGGACGTTCCGTACATGCCGGTGCCGTGGACAATCTTTGACATCCTGGATGTGAATCAAGACGGTGAACTATCCAGATCTGAGCTGCACACGGTGGCCAAAGATCTTGGCTGGTACTGGAAAGAGGCGCCCCTGTTTGCGCTGCTCGATTATCTGACGGTATCCAAACCTCTATCAAAAGATCGATTCATTGAAATCCTTCAGCAGATGGCCGGGGATCCCATGGGACCCTATGGCGATGTGCTGCTGAAAACCCCGGGCGCAGTCGGAAGGGTCAGACCGCGTCCCGTCGGAACTCTCAGATCACAATCCTCCCGCTTATCCGGGACGTACGAGGCGAAACACAGCTCGGTTGCCTCGGCCGTCGCGTACCTGTCGGAGCATGCCGGGCTCGATGTATCGAATGCCTACGGGCGATTGCTGGGCTCTCTTGGTACGCTGCCCCTTTCCAGAGGCAGGGCCGCGCTGGTTATCATTGACCCACAAAGGTCCTTTATCAGCGGTGCCTGGATGCGATCGATCGGCTCCCGGGCCGAGAGCGATGTGGCACCCATCCGGCTGGCGTTCGACCAGTGTGCCATGGTATTAGATCGCCTTTACGGCCGAATGGAGGTCATGTTCAGTCGCTGTCCGTTTCCGCCTGGGAGCTACGATTGGTGCGACCCGCTGGCGGACATCCTGGACGACGGACAGCCATACGTTATCAAGCCGGGAAACAGTATCCTTTTTCCACCCACCAATGGATTTCGTCCGTGGATCGACCGATGCATCGATGAGGGCATCCGGTCGTTGGTCATCGGTGGATGCACCCTGAACAGCTGTGTGCGGGTATCGTCCATGGAGGTCCAATCCCTTTTTCCTGCCGAGCAGCTTCAGGTTATTGTCGATGTGAGTCTCTGCGGGGCACGGGGAAAAAATTATTTACCGTCCCCTGAATTCGGAGGTGTTTCGCCGGCAGGTTCCGCTCTGGAACAGATGGCGAACTCCGGAGTGTCAGTGGTGAAGCGGGTGCGTTGGTAGTAACCGCCCGAGGTTTTCGTGAGATCGTTTCAGCCTGAAAGGAGAACCGTCATGGATGTGGTATCGATACACAAGGTAGCAACGGAACCGCTTGAAATGGATATATTCACCGGAAAAGACGTGACCATCCAGGAAATCCTGCCCGACAGCGAAGAGTTCACGATCAACATCGTCAACTTTGGAAAAGGCATTCGAAACAAGCTGCACACCCACACCACCGAGCAGATTTTGATTGTGACCGCCGGCACCGGAATAGTCGCCACCGAAACACAGCAGCGGCTGGTCACCGTCGGGGACATCGTACGGATACCCGCGGGGCAGAAGCACTGGCACGGCGCAACTGAGAAATCCGAATTTTCCCACGTTTATGTCATGGCAAGAGACAGCGAGCTGGTGCAGGTAGAAGACTAGCCCAGACCAATCACGATCTCTTTTCCGGGCCAGCGTGATGTCTGCCTGTCACGGACCGAGCCATTCTTTGCAAGGGTGGTGTTTCGGTATTATCATCAGAAAAATTTTTTATTCCCCGAACGGTTTTACCTGATTGGAGCTTGTGAAGGATTCAACATTCTCCGGCGGTCTGCCGGGCGGCACAACTTGCGGGGTTCTATGAACACGATGCTGGAACAATTGCCGGACACCTGGAAAAAAAGTCTTGACGAGATTCAATCGTCGGTACGACAGTTTGTCGAAGGAGAACTGCCGAGGGGAAACAACGGGGCCGCAGATTTTCTGTTATCCCTCGAGCACAGACTTTTTGCCATTGACAGCTGGCTGCTGGACGTCGAACAAAAACAGGCCCTGGCAACAGATCCCCGGGATGTGTTGACCCTCTATGCGGCGGTCGCCATGTGCGACATTGGTTCTGCCGATGGTTTTTCATGTGTATTAAACGGGAATGCGGTCGAGGACGGTAACGATCAGGCCCATACCGACATGGTTTCACGGGCGCACCAGGGGATACGACAATCGTGGCAGCAATCAGGCGCATTTGATTTACATGCGGCCGAAGAGATTGCCCGAGTGTGCCTGGTCAGTGACAGGGATTTTGATACGGATCTCGAGCTGCCGGAATCGGCAGGCGGTTCGACGTCGGGCGCAAGTCCGAATTTAAGACTCATATCCGCCACCATCCGGCTATCCAGGGAACTGGATCTGACTCCGGGTACCGCGGCTTTGCGCATTTGTGACTATCTGTCCCCGGAAAATCGCATGGACGGGACCCGGGTGGCTGAGTATTTTGATCTGCTCGGAGCCGGTCCCCACCCGACCTTTCCCGGAACCATTCAGGTAAACATCCATTGTCGACACCCGGAGATCCACCGGGCCCTGAAACACCATGAACGGGCCGTCCAGAATCTGTTAAACAACATCAACAGAAGCGTCCGGCCGCGTTTTCTCTACTCCGATGTGATCTATGAAATTGAACCGGAGGGGTATTCCCCGGTGGACCTGAAATTTTCGGTCGACTCGTCTGCCGCGCTGCAGCTGTTTATGGGAAACCGGCTCTATTCGGACAAGCGGGTGTTTCTTCGGGAACTGATCCAGAATGCCATCGATGCCTGCAACCTCAGGAGACTGTCGGACAAACATTATGAACCATCGATCTCCCTGAAGTTCAACGAGGATATCAGCATCATTACCATCCGGGACAACGGTATCGGAATGGACCGGCAATGGATAGAGAAATATTTTTTAAAAATCGGCATCTCCTTCTACCAGTCGGACGATATCCGACGTATCAACCGGGACACCCGTCTGGATTTCAGCTTCATCAGCCAATTCGGGATCGGCTTTCTGTCGAGCTTTCTGGTCTCTGACAAGATCGTCATCAAAACGCGCAAGCCCTCCCAGCCCGGCCTGATGATTACCATTACCGACCTGGAGGACTATTTCGATGTCCGCTCCCTGGGCACGGATTTTCCGGCGGGAACCGAGGTCTCCATTCATCTCAAGCCGTCTGCCATCGATTACTGCCGAAGCCTCGAATACCTTGGTTATCTGAAGACGAACATCCGGTTCCTCAAAGTCCCGGTGGACTTCGAGAGCGAAACCGGGAAGCATACCATCATTGGTGAGGAGACCTTTGCCTACGAACGGGATGAACGGACCGAAACGGAATTTATTGCCCCGCTGGACTTTTCCAGTTCCGAGGGATACCTGCTGCTGCGCGGGAAAAAACCGGCAGACCGGATCGTGGCCCTGGAAACCGTCAGCGGCGGCGTGTCCGTCTTCCAGGATGGGATTTTCGTTACCCAGATCGATACCCTGCTCCCAGATGGGGCCAGAAACTACGTTATCGGCCGGATCAACCTCATGGGGGAGGAAAAATGTGAGCTGAGCATGGACAGAAACCGGCTGTTCTGGACGGATGCCCAACTCAGCGGCATCCGGAGAAAGATACTTCACGGCCTGATAGATATTGCGAACCTGATGCTGGATGCGCTGGACACTCAGGACTCCGCCCCGACGAGCCGGCAGAGCATCACCAACATTCTGGCCAGCTTCTTCGATTTCAATCTGATCGACGACGGCATGTACCAGCGGCTATACCCGCCGCTGCAACAGGTGGTGGAGAAAAAATTCCGGGATTTTGTCCGTATTAATTTTGCCCATACGCGCAACATGTCCCATGTCCCCGAGGCGGACGGCTACGCCGAAGACTGGCAGCGGGTGGTGATCGGATCCTTCAAGAAAAAATAGAATCTGTCTCAAAGTCGTGTCTGAGGGTCCGTGGCGGTGTTGTGGGTCGACAAGAAATGCTCACATACTATCGTGTATGCTCCGATTTCTTGCCGCCCCCCGCTTGTTGAACACACGTTCAATACAACAGGATGTGAAATCCCGCCGATAGGCGGGGCCCTGAACCCTGACCCACATTTTTGAGACAGATTCAATGTTAACCCATTTGCCAAGGATATCCCGGGACTGCAATTACAGCGCAAAGACGCCAGTCTTCACATTACACTTACCACTACGCGTTTCGGGATAGGGGCGCGACCCCACAGGAAGACGGGTACAATCTCCCGGCGGGTAATTAAAAGTCCTCGTTCTCATGGAACCTGATATTTCCTACAGGAGGCGCAATGACTTACGAAGAATTCATCAACAGCATGGACGATAAACAGCCGCCTCTTCAGCTTTCGGAGACGCTGACCTCCCTGTGGTGGGATAAGAAGGGGGATTGGGACACGGCCCATTCCATCGCCCAGGAAATTCCCTCCGTCCAGGGGAGCGCCGTGCACGCCTACCTGCACCGGGAAGAGGGCGTGATCTGGAATGCCGACTACTGGTATTCCAGGGCCGGGCGGTCACGGCCGGACATGCCTTTGGAGGAGGAGTGGGAAGCTCTGGTCGAAGAAATGCTTTCCAATGGGTGACATCCGGTTGCAGATAAACCCGCTTAACAAAACTGATTCCGGTACCGACCCCGAAGGTGCATCAGGAGATTAACCGTCGCGCAAACCGGCTATTTGTCCGCACAGGTCAGGAAAGAAGCATCATCGCAGAACATCTGACGATTCCCGCTTCCCGTTAGCATCGGGCCGGATCAGGTTTTCGCTTTTGATTTGCGCAACAGAAAAGACAGCATCAGGCAGACAACGCTGACTGCCAGACACACCGCAAACGCGTTTTTAAAGCCCGCCACCGGATACAGATCCCCGACACGTCCGGCCCGGTCGAGAATGGCCCCGGTAATGACCTGAAACACGGCAACCCCTAAAAAGGGCGCCGGATTCAACAGGCCGGATGTCAGGCCCATGATGTCCGCCGGTGTGTTTTCCCGGATATGGCCCCACAGCACGCTGATGAACCCGCCGGTGGCCATCCCCATGATCAGCAGCACCAGCGCCAGCCCGATCATTCCCAATAGTGAAAACAGAAACGTGACGCCCACCCAGGTTAGCGTGTAAAGGGCGACAATACCAATCATGATATTTCGCTTTTCCAGGGCAAACCGGTCGGTGAGCCAGCCGAACAGGGGGGCACCGATAATCACCCCGATGGGGATGACCATGTTCAGTTTGCTGGCCAGGATCCGTTCGATTCCCAGAACGGTCATCAGAAACGGTGTGGCCCACAATCCTTGAATGGTCACCAGTGTTCCATAAAGTCCAAAAAAGATGATCGCCGCCAGCCAGAACTGCCCGGACGCCGTGACCCGTGCAATGTTTGTCCACAAACCCGATCTTCTCTCGGGAACAGATACCCCCGTTGCAAAGGCCTTGTCATCGGTCACGCGAGCATCCCTAGTGAACAAAAGCGCAGAGAGTGCCAGAATAAGTGTGATGCCGCCTATCAGAAAGAACGTCGATCGCCATCCCCAGCTATCGGTGGCCCAGGCCAACGGGGTTGTGGCGATCACGGCACCGACATTTCCAATGGCCATAAAACATCCGAGTATGGTGGTAAATTCACCTTTCCGAAACCATTGGGAAATGGCTTTGACCGTTGGCACGTAGACGCCCCCCACCCCAAATCCGATCAGCGCCCGCCCCACCGACGCCCACCCGATTGTCGGCGCCAGCCCGAACACAAAGCAACCGGCCGCGGCTGCAAGGGACCAGTAGGCGATGACCCGACGGGGGCCAAGCCGGTCACTGAGGTAGCCGACCACCGGCTGAACAAAGGCGTACAGGTAAAAGTACATGGAGGACATGAACCCGAGAGCGGTGGCATTGGTGTGGAACGCCGCCAGCAGGTCCGAAACGATCACCGATGTCGACACCCGGTGAAAGTAAACGAAAAAATAGATCAGGGAGAAAACGGAGAACACGACCCATCGGTGGGGGGCGCGGTACCCGGAGACGGAATTATCCGCCATGGCACGAGTTGTTCAGGGGCAGTCGGGACAGAAACATAATCGAATGATTATGGACCATTTCGATCCCTTACGCAAGTCGCTATGACATAACGCCGGATAAAATGACCGGTATGGAAAGGTAGCCTGCGCGTTTGGGATCATTCCGGTTCCGGTTGCGGCCTGCGCCATGCCAGAACGGCGTTGGCACCGAAGAGCAGCAGGGCGCCCACCCAGCCGGATGATCCCAGGGCAGGATCACCGGCCAAAACCGGACCGAGCAGGGCGGCCAGAAGGATGCGCATGGATGACATAATGCTGCCTTCCACCGCTGTGACGTATCGAAATCCGATGGTGAGCAGAAACTGTCCGGCGATGCCGCTGGCCGCACACAAGGTCAAGTAATTGAGAGATCGCTGATCCGGCCAGAAAAAGTGTGCATGGAAGCCGGCAAACATGATGACGGCTCCCAGGCCGAACATAAAGAATAACACCGTGTTTACGTCGTGGTACCGGCGGCTGACATTGAGATAAACAATGGCCACCGACGCGGAAAGACCCGATGCCAAACCCCACAAGCTGTCGGTGCGAAACGTCATTTCGCCGGGTGCCAGGATAAACCATATGCCGGCAACGGCGATGCCCACCATGGCCAGGGCAACCGGGTCTCGCTGGTGTCGGAGCGCCGCCCAGGAAATGACGGCGACAAACACCGGATAGGTCATGTTCAGGATGTTGGCTTCGGCAACGGAAGTGTATTTGACAGCCATATAGAAACAGTAGACGGCCACACAATTGGCCAGGGTTCTGCCGATCAGCAGATGATAGCTGCGGGGCTTGGGCCGCTGCCGGCGATACCCCATAATGGCGCACACCACCAGGAATCCGAGGAGGAACCTGACAAAGGCAAAATAGGCGGGGTCGATCGACACCTCAGCGCGTGACCAGCGGATCACAACGGTCGAAAGGTAGAAACAGAACGCCGAGGCGAATACGGCCAGGGACCCGCCGAGCCTTTGTGCCGATTGTTGCATGCGGCATCATTAGCAGAAATGAAGGCAAATATCGATGATCCCGAAAATGGCATGCCAATTCCGGGATCCGTTCAACGGGTCATTGCCGCGGCAGTCTGGAAGTTGATCGTCTTCTTGCGCGGGATAAACTCGTTGACGATGACGCGGGCATGGACCACGGCAAACGCTTTCAAAAGGCATAGCAGCAGGGTGCCCCCGCCCAACCACAGCAGGTTCGAAGGGACGCCGTTGATCAGATCGTTGACAGGGAGGCCGATCATAATTGCCGCACACATCTCGAGCAAGGCAGTAATCATACCCAGAAACGGCTGCCGCAGATAAAAATATCCGCCCCCCGGGAAGAGGATCGCGAGCAAGGTGGCAACGGTACTGCTCTTGAACTTGAGCCCGCACTTCCGGCAGTCGGAAATCTCATCGTTTAACCCTGTTGCACATTGCGGGCAAAGGTGTACCCTGCGGGCGGCACCGGCTTGCTTGTCTGCAAATGATACGATCTTTAACAGCGCCCCGATCTTTTTTTTCTCCCGGCCGGAAAGACTGACAAATTTCTCAGTTTTTTCCCCGCCGTTGTAATTCACCACCAGGCTTCGGCCCTTTACTTGTATCGATTCACAGAATGCATAATAAATCTGGGCGATGCAATTGCGATAGGTGTATTTGGACGTGGTGGGAACGTGGAAGATGCGACGATCGGTAAAGATCAAAAGGGATCGTTTCAGGTAGATAAAAAACCAGCCGATACCCAGCTTTTCGAAAACCGTGGGGGGCGAGTGCCCTGTCGTGACTAAAAGGATGTTTTCGTCGGGATCCAGAAAGGGCCGTATAAATGGTATTTTGATGATCAGCTTTCGCTGGCGTTTTTCAATGCGGGGCTTGTATTTGTTCCGGGAGTTGGAAAAGATGATATCCTGATCCACGGGAAGCCCGAATACTTTATGATACTTCACCCCAATTACGGGAAAATTGCCGTGCACGTTCGGGTTCGTCACCGCCATACACCCCTTTCTATTGAGCTTTTTTTTGTCTCCGTATCGATGGCGATCTGTCAGACCAAGCTGATCCACCGGCGCCATTTGCAGTTGTCAATTGGTATACAGACAGGTCCCAAGGGCTTCACACATGGGTGCAATGCCGTATTATACCCGAATATCGGGTATAAAGACAGCGTGCCGGTTGATATCAGGGTGTTTTTCGATTCCGAATGGAACGAGTCCGATCACTGCCGGCCATCGACCCCGTCCGGAGCACCACATCGTGGCGCCGGTTTCAGAAGCGGGAATCGCCGACCCGCTGATCCGTTGTCTGTTTTTTTCATGGCAGACAAGTCTATTTTTTGTTAAGTATGTATTGTGTTAAATATGTCTGTACGGGTTCCCTCCTGGCGAGAAGCAGAGACCTGCTGAAGGCCTCCTCTTCATCCAAACCGATTTCATGCGAAAAAGACTGCTTGTCATAGGACTGATTACGACCTTCATCGTTGGTCTATCCGCAATTGGCTGCTATTCTTTGATGCGTCGGCATCTTTTGCTGTTCCCGGATGGTCGGGGGATAGAAGCAAAAGAAGCCTGGGAGGTTTTGGGTGTCACCTTTTACAAATCCGGTGAAAAGATCCTCGTGGTGAACACAAAGGATCTATCGGCCCATGTACCTCCCTTTTCCTTTGCCAAGGGGGATATCCGACGTCGGCTATCCTATTACGCGGCACTTGCACGGCAGTCGACGGGCGATGCCGGTGGTGACCTGTTTTCCCTTGTTTCAAAACGCATTGCCGGCATTCCGCTCCTTGTCATTCTCGTTCTATTCATGCTGGTGCCGGCGGCCGGTCTTTTCGTGAGAAAACGGCTACGACGCGAGGCCACACCGAAAATCCGCCGAAAGACAACCACTAAAAGCAAAAAAACCCGCACGGAACCTCTGACACCGCGTCTCATCAAACAGGAGGATGTCGTACGGTTCTTTCTGGAACTGTACCGGATGCAGGTGGGGGCTCCCGCCGATGCGTCAGGAAAAATAGAATCCCTTGAAAAGGAACACCACGGGCCCGGCAATCTCTATCAACTCAGTGTGGAGATCCGCGACAAATGGAAATCGCGGCGCATGACGATCAGCCCCATCGGCGATACTTCCGCCAGCAGAAGCCAATGCTTTTATGTCATCTACGACACGCACATGGTCGTTAAAATACCACCGGTACCGATCCGTGACTATTCGGATTACATTCGCCGCATTCAATATGAGGCCGGCGTGGTCAAGGCCCTTTCACCGCGCAAGTGTCTCATACCCAACCTGTCGGTCATCTTGAGCAAGGTCCATCGGATTGGAGGCGCAGCCTCCCGGACACCGGAGCAGGCTGAAACCGACTATATCGACCTCCTGGAAGGCACTCCGGCATTGCAACGCGGTTTGCAGATCGAGGGCACGTTTGTGTTTTTCATGGATCTTTCCCGCGACTACTTCCTCGGCCATGTGATGGCCGGCATCGGAAAACAGGACGTACGGGAACGCCTATCCGAAGATGCCGGGATGACGGCAGACTGTGATGGTTTTGAGTCTCGATACGGAACGGACAATGTCTGGATCTGTTTTGATCTTCAAAAGCTGTATACCCGATTTGTAAAGGGTATTCGGCAGATGCAGCGATCATTTGGTCCGGAGGATGCCCCGGGCGATGCCCAACTCAGAGAATGGTTTCACGATCGTCTATGTGAACCGTCGGCTCCAATCCGGTGGGGATCCGGATCCTTCCGCCAGGCTGCCAGCGAACTTCTCGGTTCCATTTTAAAGGATCAACCGGAGCTGGTCACGACCTACCGGAAACTGGCGCTCGAAAAAGCCCGTGATGTCTCCTTCAAGCGGAACCAGCATGTTCGGAATTCCCTGGTGAGCAACCTGCTGGATTTACTCCAATGGCTGGGAGAGCGACGTGTGGCGATCCGTGATTTGAAACCGGACAATCTATTTGTATCCGGGGATCCGTCCCGCTATCCATTGTTTTTATCATCTGCCCAGGATTTTTCCGTAGGGCTGATCGATCTCGAAACAGCCATCATCTGTCCAACGTCGCCTGAAACCCCTTATCCCCAGCCTCAGCTCGGGGGTACGCCGACCTACGCCACACCGTCCCATTTTATACCAAACAAACTGCTCGGTGAGTGGTTTCCGGATCTGGGCCAAATTTTTTTCATGCAGGACTGGTATGCACTGATAGGTATTGTCTTTACCGTCGTCACCGGTGAACGGCTGTTTCAACGGACGGCCGAACTTTTTGGAGGTATCATCTATTCCTTGAAGCAGTCGAAAACTCAGAACAAGCCGGTGGATCAAATCTATTGGTCTTGCAATGATCGATTCTGGCTGATGGCCAGAGATGAATTTAATAAGAAAACCGCCCGCAATGCCCCATTCTTGACCACGGTCATCGCAGAGGCTCCGGAACCGATTCTTGAGCAGCTGCGATCGTTTCTGGTCGAAGCCATATCTACCCAGAGTTCTCGCGTGGATGATGCCGTGACGAATCAATCCCTGATCCGAAATGAAGAGGCACGTCGTAAATTTCGGGGATGCTCCTCTCGCGCCGTAATGCAGGCCATTGAAAAGTCACACAGGGGGAAGTCGCCCCAATCCGAGCGATTTATTGCCTTTTGCCAGGAACTTGCAGCGATGAAATTACGGCAGGAGCGGCTGCAGCACCTCAACGAGACATTTTTATCCCAATTGCCTCGATATCCGGTTAAGGATTTACTGGAAGCAATGTTCGAACGGGTTGCCACCGTCATGGGCGGTGACATGGAACCACTTCCGGATACGGCGGTGACAACGGTTCCCGATACCGAGGGGGAGCCCGCAATGAAGATGGATAAGTCAACCCTTGAGTTTACACACTCCACTGAATCCGGCTGATTCGATTTTTGCCCACACCGGGCCGCAACGGCAAACAGCGCGATCTGCAGCGATTGACTTATGTATATTCCGATAGGTCGCGGAGAAGGTTCGGAGCGAAACGAAAGCGGAGCGCAGACGGCAGTATATGAGCCTTTGCAGCAGAGGCGAGGAGAAGGGGACCTGCGATTTGCCCGCAATCCCACCGGCGCTTGGACCACGGGCTATCAGCCCGGGCATTGCAGCCCGGTGCGTCAGGATTCACGTTAAGACACCGATATTGTTTCTCTAAAGACATTTGCCGAAATGATGTCATGCGATGTTCTGGTGAAACACGAGCTTGAGATTGGTTCTACTCTAATGATGTCATGCGATGTTCTGGTGAAACACGAGCTTGAGATTGGTTCTACTCTTTTTTCGGAGGTGGTGACGGCATGGCGCCGGTTTTTGCTGCGGCGATCTGTCGGATCCTCGGATCGGGGTGGTCGAGGTGGGGTTTGAGAGCCTCACGCGCGTCCGGGTGGTTAATTTTGCCAAGGGCAAACGCAGCGGCCGCACGAACGTCATCCGAAAACTGTTTCCGGCGAAAGAAGAATCCCTTATAGTTGAGCACCTTCGTTAAGGGAGCGATGCCCTCCTTGCTGGCGATTTCGCCGAGTGCAAGGCAGCATGCCTTCATTCGGGGTTCCTCCCTGGTATCGTTAAGCACATCGGTCAATTCATCGACGATTCCGGGTGGCTTTAATTTGCCGATACAGGAAATCGCCTCCACGGCCAGCTCCATTTTTGGGCCTTTGGCTGCGTGGAGTAGCATGTTAGCCATCTTCGGATCATTGATGCGTTCCAATACTTTCAGAGCAGCCTGCCGGACCTGGACATTTTCATCACTGAGCAGTTGGCCGATCTCCCCCTCGATTTCCCGCGTCAGGATTTCGATCACTTCAAGTATCCGGATCTTTTCTTCCACGGCGCTCTCCTGCATAAGGACTCTCTTCAGGCGCTCTCCCGCCTGGGGAGCGCTTTTTTCCAGTAGCATCATGCTCACGTGACGGGTCCGGTAATCGTCAACTGTTTTTATAACATCGATGAGCATTGGGACTGCGGCCGGCCCAAAACTGGCAATCAGTTGAGCGGCACTCCGCTGTCTTTTGGTGTCACCTGACAAAAAATCTTCGACCAGCAATTTCTGAATTGTCGGATTCACCAGGGCGCCAATGTTTCTGGCGAGGGATTGCGCCATGGCACTATCTGCTTCTCTAAGATCCTTCCCCCGTTTGTTGAGCGCCATAAGCAGCCGGGCAGCGTGGGGATAATCGCTAAACTGAATCAGTGGGGCTGCCAGACGATGCATAAACGCCGCGGTTTGTACGATCAGGTTGGAATCTTTTTCTTCCAAAAACACCCGTAGCAGATGATCCGAGATGATTCGAGCGAAATCCTGCTGGTAGGCCGGCGTCAGTTGATCAATGGTTTTGCGACAGGCCTCAAGAATCTTTTCACGGATGGGTGCATCACAGCTCGGATACTTACGGAACACTCTTTTCGTCAGGGCGCTGACACTGGCGATGTTATCCCTGAGGAAAAGATCCGAGACGACCTCCGGCATGTTTTCAATCACGGCATCGATGGACACCTCGGATGGTTCCGGCTCCCCTTCCTGGACGGTCAGTTCGGCGCTGGGAGCCTGCTGTCTCGCGGTCGCCGTTTGTCCGCCGGCGCTCCTGCCTCCGCCCCCGGCCGTATGCTTGATTTTGACTTCAAACATATGTTGATCGAAAAGAATGCCGGCCAGTTTTTTCTCCCTTGCCAGTCCCTTCCAGAACTTCGGGTCCGTCCCGGTTGCGGGGAGGTCCCCCAGGGTGCCGATCAGTGTTTTGAGTTCGTCCTTGGTATGACTGTCCAGGAACGTGAGGCTGCTCAAGCCGATGGCATCGAGATATTTCAGTAACCCTTCGGCGAGCGCCTTGTACTCTGAGGTGTCGATTTTTTCGCCATTGATCAGCAGCGAGCCGCCCACGTGGGACAGGGTCAGCAAGGAATAGCGACTTAAAAAATTCCGCAACGCATTGGCGAGAAGATCGACGGCGTTTTCTGAGGCGTTGCTGGTGATCGGATAGAGTTTTATGGTTCTTGCCGCACTCAGAAGTGCTCGAACAATTTCCGGGACCAGTCCCAACGCATCCGCGTCCATGCGCGGGGCCGGACCACCTGGTGCTCCCTCCTTGCCGACTCCCGGCGCGGATTTTTGCATGGCATAACGCATCTGCTTGAGATCGATGCACTTCAGCGCATGCTCTCTCGAAAAGGTCCCCCAATGGTCTTCCTCGAAGACTTTCTTTTCACTACGCCCAAGTTCGTCGGTCAAGGCGGCCAGCTCTTCTTCCATGACGCCCTTATGAAACGCGATGCCTTTGAGATCAAACCGTTCCAGAATTTCAATAAATGAATCCGCCACCAGCTTAAAATCAGTAATGTCCATCCGCTGGCCGTTAATGACAAGGGCGTTTTTACTCTGGGACAGGCTGAGGCACTCGTTGTCCATGAGAATCTGATCCAACGTTTTTTTTAAATCCGCGTTTACCTTGACAACCGATTTGCTGCCTGGAGGATACAGCTTGATATTCCGAAGCGCCACGGTAAATGTACGGATCAAACCCGGCACATGGACCAACCCTTCCCGTGACAGCGGCTCTTCTTCCGGAGGCTCATCGGAAGGCATATCTCCGGTGTATTCGGCAGCTTCCTGGGCATTAAAGTGGCGGCGGTCGGACTCTGCCTGAACGCGCTCATAGTTCTCCGCCTTCTTGGTATCGTTGGATCGCTTGAAATGGTATGCCAGGGATGCCGCAGATGCCTGAAGCTTTTCGTAGAGACCCTCTTGATAGGACCCGATCTGCTCGTGGAGTTGCTCCTTTCGCTCCGGTTCGATGGCATTGTAGGTAATGTTTAGAATCCGCTTTCCCAGAAACCGGATATTTTCATCATTGAGAGCAAAATCGGATTTCAGCAAGCCCTGGGCCGCTGCCTGGTCGATAAACTCAAGAACCTTGGCCTCCATCTTGTCGGAACTGCCGATTAAAACGCTCAGGGAGACATTTTCTCCCAATGCCGATACCTGGTCCAGGAGCTGTCTGCTTTCCTCATCGAGCGCCGCAATCTTTTCGGTGACGATTTCTTCCATGGATCCCGGAAGATAACCCTCTTCAATCGGGTGTAAGGTCCATTGCTGCCCCACCAGCGTAATCTGGTGGTCGAGCACCAGCTTTCTCAGGATTTCGGCTAAAAACAACGGATTCCCCTGGCTGGTTTTGACGATATTGTTCGCAAATTCCGAGGGAAGCTGGATATTCGGAAATAATCGCTGAATGTGCAAAAGGGTATCTTCTGCCGTCAGCGGTGTCAGCGGAAACCGTGTTATCTCCAGTTCCTTCCCGTAGTTCGCGACAAACCGTTCCAATGGCCCAGGGGTTTCATCGGCGCCGGATTCGCTTCCCTCGGAGGTTGTACCGATGACAAATAATTTCAACTCGTCGCGCAATATCAAACGACGCAAGAGTTGAAAGGTCGCTTCGTCTCCATAATGCATGTCGTCGACAAACAAAAACAGGGGTAAATTCCCCAGCGCCCTGTTTAGGAACACCACAAAGGCCCCAAAAACACCTTTGCGCAGCGCACTCTCATCGATGCCCTCCGGGGGGGTTGCATCAAGGCCAAGTCCCGGCAGGATCTGAGAGAGAAATCCCTGTTCTTCCGAACTCAGCTGCTCGAGAATGCCCCACCCCTTGTCTTCTCTCTGGTTCATCAAGCCAACGGCGACGGTCTCCATGAGATAATAGGGGCGGAACATTTCCTGTGGATTACCATATGTCTTGACCTGAGCTGCCTTGCTGCGGCTCAGACTTTTTGCAACGGATGTCAGAAATTCGGTTTTCCCCATTCCGGCTGAGCCGTCGATCAGCAGAAACTGACTCTTCTGCTGGCGAAAGGCCTTTACGGCTGCCTTAATTTTGGAGAGCTGTGTCTTGCGACCGACGATATTAATCGAGTCTAGTTGATGGACGGCAGCCTTTTCGGACACCTCTTCCTGAATGACTTCAGCGGCATCGGCCAGCTGATTTCGACCACGCTTCTTTGCCAGGTATAGAGCCATGTCCGCCTGTCGGACAAATCCTTTCCAGTCCGTGGCATCAACCGGCGCGGTGGCCACCCCCAAGCTGACCGTGAGTTTCACAGAGGTATCTGCCTCCGGGATGGGGAAAGGCATGGCGCGAACTTTATCAATCAACCCCTGACCCACGGCCACGGCGGACGATTTCCCGCTCCGTTCCAGAAGCAGCATGAATTCGTCACCGGCATATCGAATGGGCAGGCCGTCCTCACCGACAGAAGCCTTCAGATGAGTCGATAGCCACACCAATGCCTGGTCGCCGACCTGATGCCCATAGGTGTCATTGATGGACTTGAAATGATCCAAATCCAGCATGATAAGGGACAGTTGTCGATTGTCGAACTGATCCCATGGAATTTTTGTACTCAGATAGCGAAGAAGAAACCGCCGGTTGAAGATGCCGGTCAGTTCATCTTCAAAAACCAGGCGGGAGGGATCTTTTCCGACAGATTCCAGAAATTGGACGAGATCCTGATTTTCCATGGGCGTGTCCCTCACATAATAGGTTACGACGCATCCGAGTGACGGTTTTGCCGAAGATCACACCCGCCGTTTTGCCTCATCGGCTGCATCGCTTCAGATTAATAAAAAATTATAATAAATCAGATAACTTGTGTCAAGTCGATCCTCTCGACCGGGATGGCATCGGGCACCTATCGTATTTTGTGTCGTGCTGTGGCATCATCGGACGATCCACTATATGCCGTAAGGCCGACGCGCGTTTTGTCTGAGGGGTATCCACATGCAAGGAGTTTGCCCAAGGTGCTAGTATTCTTTTCGTATTTTCATGATGCGTATACGAAAAACTGATGAGCGCTACGTACTAGCCCGGACATTGCACCAAATGGAGACCTTCATGGGCAAGGCACTTCGAGATGAAGCTGTAGTCTGACTACCGCGAATATCGAATAACGCAGGCCATGGAGGTCTCCGTTTGGCCCGCAGGGTGAAATCTTTTCAGGCCGTTCATCCGTTTTTCAACATGACACATGGCGTCGCAGCTCGATGCGTCAGTATTCACGTTAATGCACCGATATTGTTTCTTCTAAGACATTTGCTGAAAAGATTTCATGCAATGTTCGGGCTATGGTTATGAACCAATCCATTTCACTGCTGCGGAATTCACTGACCGGCGCCATTGGGGTATCGACATGACCTAGTCCCCTGGGAAAGGTGTATGGACATTGCCCTCCGGATCGACAAAAGGGTTGTTTTCGGGTGGCTGGCGGTTGTCCGGGGGTTGGTTTATTAACCGAATACGAGAAATAGGGTCTATGCCAGGCGCATGGTGGCCGGGTGTCGGTGGGGTGGTTGCCGTCAATGGGGTTGAAACGCTGATCCGCAGTTCATCCCATACCGGCAGTGCCCCACATGTTTATTGGAATGACGGTTTTGCTTTAACCGCAGCGGCAGCAATCTGCTGGACCCGGGGATCTCGATGGGTCATGTGCAGGGTCAGGATCTTTAGAGCCTCCGGACGTTCGATACGTGCAAGGGCTGCTGCTGCGGCCACCCTGACTTCCGATGTATAGCGCTTGCGGGACAATATGGAACCCTCCCTATCGAGTATTCTCGCCAGGGGTTCGACACATTCCTTGGAGGCGATGTTGCCGAGGGCTAAACAACAGGCGGCAGACCGGCTCTCCTCTTTCGAAGAATTGAGTATATCGACCAGTTCCTCGACGGCCTCCGGCGACTTCATGCGGCCCAGACAACTGAACGCGTCCAGTGCAATCTCAATGTCGGCTTTCTTTGCCAGGTGGCACAGTATCTGCGGGATACTTGGATCCGTGAGACGCTCGGCAATCCGGAGGGCGGCCAACCGGACTTCACGGTTGGAATCCCCGATGGCACGACCCAGTTCAGCCGTTAAATCCATCGTCAGAAGGTCAATGACCTCGAGAATCCGAACCCGCTCCCGGGGTGTAATCTCCAGCGCCAGGGCCCGCTTTAGCTGCTCCACAGCCTTCTCCCCCAGTTTATCCAGGAGGTTCATGCATATATATCGGATTCGATAATCCTCGGTTGATCGCAAAAGCTCGATGAGCATGGGAACGGCGGATCTCCCGAGACCGGCGACCAGTTGAGCGGCATTTCGCTGCCGCACCGACTCTCTTGACTTGAGATCATCGGCAAGAAGCTTCTGGGTGGATGGGTTTAGCAATCCATCGATTTTGACGAGCAGTTTTTCCAGAGATGCATGGCCCGTTTTCTGAAGCCAGCCCATCTGTTGGCGGACCGCTGTCAGCAGCCGTGCGGCATAGGGATATGCCCTGAACTGAATGAGCCCTTCGGCCACACGGTACACGAGGCTGGCAGCCTGAATAATGAGTTCGGAATCCTCTTCCTCGAGAAATCTCCGGATCAGAGGATCTGTTAAAATCAGGGCATAATCGTGCTGAACGGCCGGGGCCAGTGCATCCATCGTTTCGTTGCAGATGCCGATGACATCTTTTCGGGTCGACACTCGACACTTGGCGTAATCGGCGAACAGATCCGTCATGAGCGCGTGCACTGCCGTCCCTTGGCCCTTGAGAAAATGATCGATCACGGATTCGGGCATGCCGTCGATGATAGTGCGGATGTCGTCCTCGGAAAAAATCCGTTCGGCCGATTCGATCCCGGCACCCGCGCGTTGTGGTTCAATATCCAGCCCGTCCTCGGATGCCTCGCCTTTTTGAAGGTTTTTAATGTCGTAAAGGTGTTGATCAACAAGAACCCGGCTCAATCCCAGCTGCTGTATTCTGTGTCTCCAGTAATCCGTACCGTTGTCGGTCGCCTGTTGATTGACCACGGCATTGACAAAAGAGGTGATCTCTTCCTGTGACAGGTTTTGCAGGAACGTCAGACTTCTGATCCCGGAGACGTCGAGAAAATTGAAAAACTCCTCTGCCTGAAAGACGAATGCCGATGTGTCGATTTTCTTCCCATTGATCAGTAGAGACCTGTCCACCTCGGACAGCGTCAATACTCTCTCGACCGAGAGAAACCCCTGCAGGTTTTCCAGTAAATGGGATAGGGCGCGAGTGGCTGCCCGGCTGGTTAACGGATAGAGCTTGGTTGTCCGGATGGCGCTCAAAAACGCCCTCAGGATATCCGGGATTTTTGAGAGTAGCGCATCATCCAGGGCCTGGCCTGGCGGCCCGGTCGGAATTCCCGTGTATGTTCCCGTTTCCGTCGTCTGGGGCGCGTCGGACGTCTTGGACTTGTAACGGACCTGCTTTAACAGAAGGTTGTTTAATTCGTGATCAGCGGAGAACTGTCTCCAGAATTTTTCATGAAACGCCCGCTGTTCGCTGTGGGCCAGTTTATCCGTGAAAAAGCCGATTTCCTTGGCGGTCAGCCCTTGGCGAAACGCCACCTGCTTTAGATCGTAACGCTTGAGGATCTGGATAAACGCCTCGGCAGCCGGCTTGAAGTCGTCGGTCGTGCCCTCCTCTCCGTTGATGAGTAATTGGTCCTCCTGCTGGGCCAGGCTGAAAGATCTGTTGTCCTTTAAAATGTGATCGATGATCTGCTTCAAATCCTGATTGGCGCCGATAACCGATTTGCTGCCGGGTGGGTAAAGCCGGATGTTTCGGAGGGCGACCATGAATTTGCGGATGAAATTGGGTACTTCAGATACCCCTTCCCTCGTGAGGGGTTCTTCGTCGAGAAATGCTTCTGCCGGGATGGCGCCGCTGTAGGATATCGCCTCTTCGGGATTGAAGGTGCGCTGGCTGGTTTCCGCCTGGATATGTTCGTATGTTTCGGCCTTTTGTTTGTCGGTCGACCGCTTGAAATGATAGGCCAGAGATGCGGCGGAGGCCTGGAGTTTTTGGTACAGGCTCTCCTGGTATGATCCGATCTGCTCGTGCAGTTGTTCTTTACGTTCCGGTTCGATGGCGTTGTAGGTGATCTCCAGAATGCGTTTGCCGAGAAACCGGACGTTGTCATCGTTGAGATCAAATTCTGATTTCAGCAAGCCCTGGGCTGCCGCCTCATCGATAAATTGGAGCACCGTGGCTTCCATTTGGTCGGATCCGCCGACCAGCCTGCTCAGGGAAACATTCTCTCCCATGACCGACACCTGATCTAAAATCTGCCGGTTATCTTCGCCAAAGTCGGCTATTTTTTCGGTAACGATTTCTTCCATGGACTTTGGCAGATACCCGTCTTCAAATGGATGCAAGGTCCACTGTTGACCGACCAGGGTGATCTGGTGATCGAGCACCAGTTTTCGCAGGATTTCGGCAAGAAATAGCGGGTTACCCTGGGTGATGGCCACCAGGTTGTCAATAAACCCGTCCGGCAGCTCAATTTTCGGAAACAAACCCTTAATGTGTTTGGTGATGTCATCGGCCTTCAGTGAGGTCAGCGTCGTATGGACCAGTCCGAGTTCTTCCCCGTGGTGGGTGACGAAACGATCCAGCGGACCCGGCAGCATGCCTGCACTGCGTTCGCCCGCTTCAATAGTCGTTCCGATCACAAAAAACCTGATTTCGCCCCGCTTCATGAGTTGCCGGATCAGCAAAAGGGTCGCCTCGTCTGCATAATGCAGGTCATCGATGAAGAGAAACAGTGGCTGTTCACCCACGGCCAGAGAAAAAAATTTGATAACGGCGCCAAAGATAGCCTCGCGCAGGATCGGAGCATCGAGGGCCGGCGAAGGGTCCTCCTCACTACCGAGACGTGGGACAATCTGAGCCAGGAAAGCCCGCTCCTTTGAACCTATTTGTTCCAGGATATCGACCCCGCTGTCTTCCTGCTGCATCAGGAGGTTGACGATCATACTTTCTGCCAGATAGTAGGGACGGTACATTTCCTGGGGCATGCCCATGGTCTTGACCGATATGAAGCGGCCTCCGGTTGTACCGGTTCGGAGGGTGTTTAGAAATTCTGTTTTGCCCATACCGGCGGCACCTTCGAGCAGCACGAATTGGCCTTTTTTCTGCTGAAACTCTTTCAGAGCCGCATTGATTCGGGCGATTTGAGCGACCCGACCGGCAATTTTTACCCCATCGAGCCGATAAAGGGCCACCTTGTCGGAAATCGTATCATTGAAAATTTCCGCCGCATCCGCCATCTGGTCCCGTCCACGCTTCTTGGCAAGATACAGTGCCATGTCGGCCTTCTGGATAAAATCTTTCCAGTTATCGGCGTCCGTCGGAGCTGTGGCGACCCCCACACTGATGGTCAGGTGGATATCCTTTTCGATGCCCGGTGGCTGGAAGCGATCCTCGTGGATCCGTTCCATAAGTTGTTGGGCACATTCTGTTGCGGATGTTTTGCCGGTGTTCGTCAGTAGCACCATAAACTCGTCGCCGGCGTACCGGATCGGCAAACCAATATCGTGAACCAGCTCTTTCAGGTGGTCGGCGAGCCAGATCAGGGCCTGGTCCCCGACCGGGTGCCCGAACGTATCGTTTACGGACTTAAAATGGTCCAGGTCCATCATGAGAAGCGAGATAGAATTGCCGTTGAATTGTTCCCATGGTACCTTTGACTCCAGATACTGGAATAAAAACCGTCTATTATAAATTTTTGTGAGCTCGTCCTCAAAGACCAATCGAGCCGGATCCTTTCCAGCTGAATGCAAAAATTGGACGAGTTCAAATTCTTCCATGACAATTCCCCTGCCGACGGCTGACAGTGCGCCCCGGTCGAACCATTATATTTCGCCGAGGCGGTTTAGGGTGGATATGCTTCTCAGCACACAGAATGCAAGAACCTTGCCTATTTTACTAGTACCTTGGTACTATTGCAACTATATCCTTAATGAATACGGGTGATGGGTTTACCCACAGCGTGTCACCCGAAAATGTATGATTGCCTGCATTTGTTGTCATGCCGGACCAAAGGATCTTGCCGCCACGTGCGTCTAACAGGGTGAGCATACCGGGTACCCTGAATGGATAAACTGAATGACATAGACCTGGTCGATCGCGCCCGCAAGGGGGATACGAGGGCCTTCGAACAGCTGGTGCAGCATAACTATACCACCGTTTACCGTACGGCGTACCGGTGGTGCGGCAATCGTGAGGACGCCGAAGATATTGCCCAGGATGTGTTTTTGAAGGTCGCCCGAAAACTGAAGACGTTTGCCGGGCGATCCTCCTTTAAGACATGGCTCTATCGGATTACCATCAACACCGCGAAGGATCTCGGACGAAAACGTGCCACCCGCCGGGTGTATGAGACATCCGGCAATGAGGAACCGGCACCGGATCATGCGAATCCCGGGGGAGAGGCTGTCGTTGCAGCCCGCCAGCTATATGGCGCCATCGACCGGCTGCCGCCTCGGCAAAAGGCTGCGGCCATGTTGGTCTGGGCAGAAGGGTTGACCCACAAGGAAGCGGCCCGGGTATTATCCTGCGCCGAGGCAACCGTGTCCGGACACCTGTTTCAGGCCAGGGAGAAACTCAAGGAAATGCTGTCGGTAACATCATGAGAGATGAAGACCTACAAAAACGGATGGGAGCACTTCCAATTCCCGAGCCTCGGACGGAGGCCCGTCAACGGGCTGTCCGGGAGGCAACGGACGAATTTGACCGGCAATTCAAAGCCGGGGAAAAAACAACCAAAGGATTTGCCCGGCGGTGGCGTCTATTAGGTAAAACCCTAACAGGAGGTCCCGCCATGGTTAAGCCGATTGCTGTCACAATGAGTGTTTGTCTCGCTTTGACCGTGCTGTTCATGATGGTCACGCCCAATTTCGTTTCCTATCGTCGCGTCCAAACGGGTCCGGTGAACACCCCGGCGCCGGAAGCACCGGCCCGGAAGTCCGAGGTACCCCAAACGGTAACACCATCGACGGACACTGCCGCCAGGGAGATAACGGCCGATCCGTTCCGGGTCGCAGCCGGTGCCGACGCAGAGAGTAGATCTCCTGCCAAGATGAGAAGCGCTCCGGCGTTGATGAGAAAAGACTCAGCTCCGATTCAACAGGAATATATCGGGCGCGATCGTTTCGAAGCCTTTGATCCCAATCCGGTCAAGCGGGCCGCCGAGGACCCGGTGTCCACGTTTTCCATTGACGTGGACACGGCAGCGTATGCATTTGTCAGACGGGCATTGAATAATGGGCACATGCCCCCGCGGCACGCCGTTCGAATCGAGGAACTGATCAATTATTTCGATTACGACTATCCGCTCCCGGCGGATCGACAGACACCATTTAAACCAACAACTTCGGTTTTCCCCGCGCCCTGGAACCCGGAAAATCTCCTGGTGCATATCGGTATCAAAGGCTTCAACCTGATCCCGGACCATCGACCGAAGGCCAATCTGGTGTTTTTGATCGACGTTTCCGGTTCAATGAACATGCCCGATAAACTGCCGTTGCTGAAAAACGCGTTCCGACTGTTGGTAAAGACCCTGGAACCGGAAGACAGGGTATCTATGGTTGTTTACGCCGGAGCGGCAGGGACCGTCCTGGAGCCTACACCGATCCGGGAAAAAGGGAAGATACTGGCGGCCCTCGGTAATCTTCGGGCCGGTGGTTCCACAGCAGGCGGGGCCGGCATTCGAAAGGCCTATGCACTGGCGGAATCGAATTTCGATCCGGAGGGTGTCAACCGGGTGATTTTGGCCACCGACGGGGATTTCAATGTGGGCATCCGGGACCCTGAGACGCTTAAAAATTTTGTGGAACGAAAGCGCCGAAGCGGGATTTATCTGTCGGTGCTGGGGTTTGGGCAGGGAAACTACAACGATGCCTTGATGCAGAAGCTGGCTCAAAACGGAAACGGCAACGCCGCTTATATCGATTCCCTGAACGAGGCCCGGAAAGTGCTGGTTGACGAAGCCGGGTCCACGCTCTTTCCCATCGCCAAGGACGTCAAAATCCAGGTGGAATTTAATCCGTCAATGGTGGCCGAGTACCGGCTCATTGGGTACGAAACGCGGCAACTTCGGCGAGAAGACTTCAATAACGACCGTGTCGACGCCGGTGAAATCGGGGCCGGGCACAGTGTCACCGCACTATACGAAGTGACTCCGGTGGGAAGTTCGAACAGGCTGGTTGACGATCTGCGCTACGGTCCGCCGAAGGGAACGTCCGCGGCGCCGGCCAACACCGCCGGTGAACTTGCGTTTCTGAAAATTCGATACAAGTTACCGGATGCCGATCGCAGCCGGCTGATCCAAAAACCCATCAACGCGACAGAGAAAACCCCGACAATCGATGAGGCGCCGACGGAGGCCCGCTTTGCGGCGGCCGTGGCCGCTTTCGGGCAGATCCTCCGAGACGACCCCTACACAACGGACTTTTCGTGGGACGATGTGCTTGCGCTGGCGAACTCCGCCAGGGGCAGCGATCCGTTCGGCTACCGTGCGGAGTTTCTGGGTCTGGTCCGTCTGGCCAAGACGGCGCGGGCTATGGGTGACCGCTAACCCTTTGGCATCTCATGAAATATTTTCAGCCAGGGGATATGAAAATGCACTCGACGGTCGGAAGCGGCATTCATTCAGATCGGATAGGCGTGTCGTTCCCCAAATTTTTTTCAGCCAGGGAAAAGCAACAATGCCGGAAAAATGGCATGTCAGAAAACGTCTATATCTGTCCCTTTGAAAAAGTGATCGTGCGCCCTATGGTAAGGGTCTGACATCCAGTCATTGGAGGTAAGGGAATGAGACGGGTCATATTCTTTTGTATCGCATGGGTAGCTATGGCAACCGGGGTCGTTGCACACGCCCAGTCGAAACCCATAAACCCCACCATCGATCAGTTCAACGCCTATTGGTATCCGAAGGGCGCGGAGATTTCCCGGTTTACCCTCGAGCAGGCCCGTTACGGGGAGATCCACCAGGGTGATGCGGTGCTCATTTTTGTCACCGAGTCCATGAATCCCGCTCTCCAGGTGAAAGCGGACCGGCCCGGTGACGGAGACATTCCGGTTCTGAAGTTGAATGCCACCCGAACGTTTTTCACCGGTATCTACCCCTATTCGGTGATGACGTCGGTGTTTTCCCCTGTGGATTTCCAAAAGAGGCCGTTTCCCCTCAAAATAACATTCAGCGGGCAGGAGTGGTGCGGGCAGGTCTGGACACAGCTGAATCTGAGGGGCACGACCTACCAGGTGCATTCCTACTCGTATTTCGAAACTGAAGCGGATCAAACGATGACCATTGCAACGGCCCTGTCCGAGGATGCCTTGTGGAACCGGATTCGGATGGCGCCGGCCACGTTGCCGGAGGGGCGGTTTCAACTGATCCCGGGGACGCTCTACTCCCGGTTTCGCCACACACGCCTTGCACCGCAGCCGGCAGAGGCCGAATTGTGGTCCATCCGGAAAAAAAGCCTGGAGGGGCTTCCGCTCATGGCCTATCGTGTCCATATGTCTCAGGATGATCGTACACTGACCATTTTTTTCGAAGCCGAATTTCCCCATCGGATTCAAGGCTGGGAGGATACCTACCCCGATGATTTTCGGGGTGGGCGGCCCCGCTTGACCACTCGGGCCGAGCGGACCCATACCCTAATGACCGATTATTGGAACAAAAACAGGAATACGGATCGGTCGTTGCTGGATAAATTGGGTATCGATCGGCGGCGGTAACGCCTTCGGTGATATCCTGGACGGGGTTCCACGCGTGCGGATGCCGAAGGTTCCCGTTTCAGGTGACAATAAATGTCATCGCGATGACATTTATTGCGTTTCCCAACTCAGACCCATCCCACAATAGTGTCGATATTATAAAAATCTCCTTTCGATACAATTACTTGTCCCATTACGACGTTCTCATGACACCCATGGCACCAATTTTGCGGTTTCCGATAACACCATTATTACCAATACAGCACATATAATTATCGGAAAGATTAACGGTGGTTTCCGGGAAAGATGGCCCGGGCCTACCCCTTTCTGACTGAATCATGGAAGGAGTAGAACATGAAACGCAACCAACGGCTGCATCGCCTGGTCATCCTGATGCTGTGTGTCGGAATCACCGGTGCGTTATCCTTTTTGCCCAATACCGCTTCGGGATGCCAAAAAGCCACCGGTCTGGTGCACGTCAGCGACGTGGCCACACACCGACATTACAGAACAGCCTGGGCTGAAATCGGCGCCAGACCCTACATCGATCGTCGCTATCAGATCCGCCAGATCACGCCGGGACTAGCCGGCGGGGTCCTGGTGAGGACCGCCAACAACGACAAATGGTTCAGCAAAGAGCGCCTCTTTACGCTCAACGCCGACCAGGACGCGTTCGTGTACATCTGTTTTGATCAACGGGCCTTTCATCAACAGGGCTCGGCGCCGGAATGGCTTGGAGATGACGGGTGGGAAGAAATGAAGGACGAATCCATCATTACCAGCGATTGGCCGGCGTCTCCAATGGTCGTCTTTCGAAAAACGGTGGATGGCGGCGACCCCATTCCCTTGAGGGGAAATCACTACGGTGGCGATAACGGGGCGAGAAGCAACTTTTTCGTCGTTGTCAAATTTCTCAATCCCGGCAGCCAACTCGTGGAAATTTTACAGGTGTCATCGAACCGGCGCTACCGGGTTTCCGAGGCAAAACGGGGAGCAAGGGCCTACATTGACCGCAGATATCGTATCAAGACCCTGAGCCATGAGCTGGACGGCGGCGTCCTGGTGCGGACGGCCAATAACGATAAGCGGAACACTGCCGAGAATCATCTGAGCCTTTATGTGTACAAGCCGGCGACCCTGTTTGTGGCCTACGATAAACGGGGCAGCGCCGACCCGCCCCAATGGCTTGATGAATGGAAGCTCACGGATCTGACCGTTCGCACCGGGGATTATCGCGCCTCCCCCATGGTGGTGTTCAGCCGGAGTTTCGACAGCGACGAGGTGGCCGAACTCGGTGGAAACCGTTTCAACGGCGGGCATAAGGCCTGGAGCAATTACTTTGTGGTGGCGGTACCGGACGAGCCCTGGAAGCGGAAGGCGTTGATGGTGGTTGGAAAAACCCGGCTCAATTTCAGCGATGCACTGGTGAAAAGCCGCCTCGAGAGCCGAGGCTTTTCCGTGATGGTCAAAGATGACGATGAGGTCGAGGCCGCCGATGCAGAGGGAAAGGACCTGATCCTGCTTTCGGAAACTGTTTGCTCCAAGCGGGTCGGGGATAAATTTGCCCAGGTACAGGTTCCGATTATCTGCTGGGAGCCGTATCTCTTCGATGACCTGGGAATGACCGGTGCGGCGGCCGGCATCGACTTCGGGTATGAATATCGACAGCGCGAGATCCACGTGGTCCAGCCGGATCACCCCATGGCCGCCAATTTGGAAAAAGATACGCCGGTGACCCGCTGTCCGACCCGGTTCGGATGGGCTATGCCCACGGACACGGCCGAAGTGGTGGCCACCCTGGTCGGGGACTTGGATAAAGCGGCCGTATTTTATTACGATGTCGACACGGAAATGCCGGGCGGCTTCCCGGCTCCGGCCCGCAGGATCGGGCTTTTCTTTGATAAATATACCCCCAAGAAACTCAATGCGGACGGTCGCCGGCTTCTCGAGGCGGCCTTCGACACGGCCCTGGGCGTCAATGGCCTGAAAATTTACAGTGACAACTCCTGGAAATCCACGGATCAGGAATACGAGGGATGGTCGGCGCCGGAATTTGATGATAGTGATTGGCGCCAGGCCGCAGCACCCTATCCGAACCGGAAACCGGCAAATCACTGGTTCCGCATCCCCGGCACCAACGCCCAGTACATGTGGGATTTTCCGGGCGGCGGGGAGATGACCGGCTACAACGGGCCGGCGGATGTCTGGTTCCGCAAGTCCTTCGAGCTGCCGGTGGCGCCTTCCGCCCTGACCAGCGCGGCGGTGACGCTGGCCGTGGACGACGTCTACGATTTCTATGTCAATGGGAAGTTCGTGGTCTCCAACTGGGACAGCCCGGCGCATAACGGCCTGGTGACCGTCGATATCCTCCCGTACCTGGAGAAAGGGCGCAATGTGCTGGCCATCTATGGCAGCGATGCCTACCGCGGATACGAGTGGGCGCTGTTTGAAGCCACCATCGAGTGGGAACCGGTGAACATCCCCGACCGGGAGTGGACCTTTATGGTGTACCTCAACGGGGACAACGAAAACGAAACCCACATGTTGAACGACCTTCAGGAGATGGAATACGGGTTATTCAAGGCGATGGAAACGGACCCGGATGTAATCCATAAACTGGCGTTGGTGGTTCAATTCGACGGGAGGGGGGGCGACAATTCGGTCCGCTATCTGGTCCAGCCGGACCCGTCACCCGGTGGCGAGATTGTTTCCGAGGTGATCGATCCTTACCTTGGCGAGGTCAATATGGGCCATCCGCAAACCCTCAAGGATTTTATCCGGTTTTCCCAAAAGGAATACGAAGCGCCGAATTATGCCCTGATTCTGGCCAACCACGGTGAGGCAGTGGCCTCGCCATCGATATTCAATATGGGAAAAAATTACACCTCCAGCCCGGCAAAATACATCCTCTGGGATGAGACCAGCGGCGATGACCGACTGTATGTGGGCGAAGTCACCGACGGACTTGGCGAAACCGAGTCGGTCGATCTACTCGGTCTGGATACCGGTTTTATGGGCACCGTGGAGACGGCGTATCAATATCGGCCGGAGTCCGGAAAATTCGGGGCCGACTATATGGTTGCGTCACCGGCCAAGGCATTATCCGAGGGATGGGATTACTCCGTTATTCTGGACTCCCTGGGTGACGTCGCAGAGCTGACGCCGGAGCTGTTTGCCAGGACCATCGTGGCAGAGGCCTATTCGGATCCAGGCATTCAGGACAACGCCCTGAGTGCCTATGCATTGGTTGCGGTAGCAGACGTAAAGGCAAAATTCGATCAACTGGCTTCTGCGATTCGCCGGAATCCGAACACTTGGAATTTCGCAAAGAGCGTTCGCGGATATTCGGCCAACGGGGGCCCCAGGTTATACAACGGTCCGCCGATCATTGAATACTTCGACGATCAATTGATAAGGAATATGGGAAATCCGGATGGTTTGTCAGCCCCGTCGAACTGGCTTCAGACACCATTGTTCGACCTGTATTCATTTTCCAACGCATTATCTGCTGGTTCCATACCAGCAAATGTCAGGATGGCAGCCGCTGATCTGACCGGGACCGTTGAGACCTGTGTGCTGAGCTCTTCTGGAAAGGTGACCCGAGCCTATTTCAACGGAAGGCAGGGGACAGAATTGCCGCTTTCAGATGGTGTTAATGGACTGGCGTTTTTCTTCCCTGACGGCGATTTCCTTATCTGGACAGGAGGACCTGCCTATGCCTACCAGTGGTGGTACACCGCCGGTGACACTGAAACTTGGACCGGAAATATGTCTTCCCCTGCTCGCCCACAATATTTGAGCGATCCATTGTACGGCCACTTGGATTTTTGTACATCTGGATCTATGCAAAACAGCATAGAAAACTGGCGCGAGCTGCTTGAGTACTGGTATGATCGTTCCAATCGGTATACGCCGGACAGCTATTAACCGTACCCAACATATACCCTCCACAAAAGGCGTTTGCCGCAGTTGCGGCAAACGCCTTTTTTCGTTTCTTTTTCGCATTGACGGAAAGCGGTCTTTTTGATAACTCGACCAGATTGGTCGAGAAGGTATTTTTCGTGCGGCGCGCGAGCCCCGGCATGGGCGATCGGGCGTTACCCGGTAAACTGAATGTTACCCGCCCGCCGCGCGCCTTGCGTCGTGAAACAATGAACCCCACATACCCGAAAGAGGTTACCGATGAGTCACCCCAAAAGCGGTTCTGTCATGGTGGTCGGGGCCGGCATTGCCGGCATGCAATGTTCGCTGGACCTGGCCGAATCCGGTTACTATGTCTATCTGGTCGAAAAGGAGCCGGCCATCGGCGGGTTGATGTCCCGGCTCGACAAGACGTTCCCCACCAACGACTGTGCCATGTGAGTGATCTCACCGAAACTGGTCGAGGTCGGCCGGCATCTGAACATCGAACTACTGACCGATACGGAGCTGCTCGCCCTGGAAGGCGATCCCGGCAGTTTTACGGCGCGGGTGAGGAAAAAACCGCGTTTTGTAGACCTCTCCAAATGTACCAGCTGCGGAGACTGCACAAAGGTCTGCCCCATCGAGGTCCCTGATGAATACAACCAGGGGTTAAACACCCGCAAGGCCGTTTACAAACGGTACCCACAGGCCATTCCCGGTGCCTACGGCATATCCAAGCGGAGCGTGTCGCCCTGCAAGGCCACCTGCCCGGCCCATGTCAGCATCCAGGGGTACATTGCCCTGATCAACACCGGGCAGTATGCCGAGGCGCTCAAGCTGTTCCGGGAGGACCACCCCTTTCCGGCGGTTTGCGGCCGGGTCTGCCACCATCCCTGCGAGGAAGTGTGCACCCGGGGCGAAGTGGATCAACCTCTGGCGATTCGGGAACTGCACCGGTTTCTTGCCGACTGGGAGTTTTCGCAAGGGGAGCCGGTCGTTCCGGCTGTGGCCGAACCGCGCGACGAAAAAGTCGCCATTGTGGGGGCCGGCCCGGCCGGGCTTGCCGCCGCATTTTTCCTCGCCAAGCAGGGGTACCGGGTCACCGTTTTTGAATCCATGGATGTCGTCGGCGGCATGATGGCCGTAGGGATCCCCGGGTATCGCCTGCCAAGGGATATTCTGGCGCGGGAGATCAGCGTTATCGAGAAAATGGGTGTGACCATCAAAACCGGTGTGACCTTCGGCGAAGATGTGACCCTGGACAGCCTCAAGGCCGACGGTTTTTCAAGCCTGTTCATCGCTGTGGGACTCCACGGCGGGCGCAGTCTGGGTGTCGAGAACGAGGATGCGGAAGGCGTCCTCCAGGGCGTCGACTTTCTCCGGGAGGCCGCGTTGGGCAAAGAGGTGGAGATCGGCGACGACGTCATCGTCGTGGGCGGCGGAAATGTCGCCATCGATGTCGCGCTGACCGCCAAACGGAAGGGGGCAAAAAACGTTACCCTGGTCTGTCTGGAGCGGCGCGACGAGATGCCGGCCTGGGAGCATGAGATCGAAGAGGCCCTTGAAGGCGACATCAGGATCGTGAACAGTTTCGGGCCCAAGGCGTTTTTCATCGACAAGAGCAAAAAAGTGTCGGGTCTGGATTTTAAGACCTGTACGGCTGTCTTCGACGAGGAAGGGCGCTTCAGTCCCGCGTATGACGACAGCCAGTGCGAGGCCATGTTCGGCGACACGGTCATCGTCTCCATCGGCCAGAGCGCCCTACTTTCCGCCCTCGAAAAGGAAGGCATCGGCATGACCCCCCGGGGCGGCCTGGACGCCGATCCGGTCACCCTGCAAACCAGCATCGATTGGGTTTTCGCCGGCGGGGATGCGTTGTATGGCCCCAAGTCCGTTGTGGATGCCGTCGCCAGCGGCAAACAGGCCGCGGAAAGCATTCACAGACAGCTCACCGGTCAAGATCTTCATGACGGTCGGGAGAAAGCGTGGGATTTTGAAAAACCCGACACCTCGGGCGAGACGACGGCCCACCGGGTGCCGGTACGCTGCCTCGACCCCGAAGCCCGGGAATGCAATTTTCTCGAGGTGTCTTTTGGCTACAGCGAGGAAGAAGCCAAGCAGGAAGCCGAACGCTGCCTGAGCTGCGGCATCTGCAGCGAGTGCTACCAGTGCGTCGACGCTTGTCTGGCGGGTGCCGTCGATCACGAACAGAAGGCCGAAGAGGTCGATCTGACAGTGGGTTCGGTGGTTCTGGCCTCCGGAAGCGAACCCTATGACCCGCTGCTGCTCTCCGACACATACCGTTACAAGATCAATCCCAATGTGGTTACCAGTCTGGAGTTCGAGCGGATCCTGAGCGCCTCCGGACCGACCCTGGGGCATCTGGTCCGGCCCTCCGACGAAAAGGAGCCCGAGAAGATCGCCTGGCTCCAGTGCATCGGCTCCCGGGACACCAACCGGTGCGGCAACGGGTACTGCTCATCGGTTTGCTGTATGTATGCGGTGAAGGATGCCATGATCGCCAAGGAACATGCCTCCGGCGACCTGGATTGTGCGGTGTTCTACATGGATATCCGCACCTTTGGGAAGGATTATGAAACATATTACCTGAGGGCCAGGGATCGGGAAGGGGTGCGCTTTATTAAATCCCGGGTGCACTCGATTACGGAAAAGCCGGGCACCGATGACCTGGTGATAAAATATGCCGACGACACCGGCGCCATGCAGGAAGAGGTTTTCGACATGGCGGTGCTCTCGGTGGGCCTTCAGGTTCCATCCGATTTCACCGATCTGGCCGATCGTCTCGGTGTGAACCTGGACACGTACCGGTTTGTCGATTCGGATGTATTCCAGCCGGTGGAAACCTCCCGGCCGGGTGTGTTTGCCTGTGGTGTGTCCCAGGGCCCGAAGGATATTCCGGAATCGGTCACCCAGGCCGGCGCGGCGGCGGCCGCGGCCGGGGCGATGATCGTCGATGCCCGGGGCACCGACACCAAGGAGATGGTGCTTCCCGACGAACGTGATGTGACGTTGGAAGATCTGCGGATCGGTGTCTTCGTCTGCAACTGCGGTATCAACATCGGCGGGGTGGTCGATGTCCCGGCGGTCCGGGAATACGCCGCCGGACTTCCCGGCGTGGTCCACGCCGACGAAAACCTGTTTACCTGCAGTCAGGACAGTCAGGATCGGATCAAGGAAGTCCTTCAGGAAAAACAGATCAACCGTGTTGTGGTGGCTTCCTGCAGCCCCAAAACCCACAACGCCATTTTCATGGACACCCTGGTTGCTGTCGGCCTCAACAAATATCTCTTTGAAATGGCCAATATCCGAAACCAGAATTCCTGGGTCCACGCCAACGATCCTGAAACCGCCACGGAAAAAGCCAAAGACCTGGTTCGGATGGCCGTGGGACGGGTAGCCACCCTGAAGCCGCTATCGGAGCGGAACATTCCCGTCAAACAGCGCGCCCTGGTCATCGGCGGAGGCGTTGCCGGAATGAATGCGTCCCTGGACATTGCCGGGCAGGGTTTTGCGGTCACCCTCGTAGAAAAGGATGCGACCCTGGGAGGGTATGCGCGGCACCTGAAACACACCATCGAAGGCGGCGATATTCAGGCCTATCTGCAATCCGTCATCGAGGCGGTGCAGGCACATCCGGACATCGATATCGTGACCCACGCCACCATCGACGGGTTTTCGGGTTACCAGGGGAATTTTCAAACGGAATTGATTGTGGGCCCGGACCGGACACCGGTGACCATCAATCATGGGGTCATCGTGGTTTCGACCGGAGCGGTCGAATACCAGCCGACCGAATACCTTTACGGAACCGATGACCGGATTGTGACCCAGGTCGAGCTGAGCCGGCGGCTGGAAGAGAAGGGAGCCGACGATCTGCAGACGGTGGTCATGATCCAGTGTGTCGGATCGCGGAACGAGGAGTTCGAAAATTGCTCGCGGATCTGCTGCCAGAATGCGATCAAGAACGCCTTGGCCGTCAAGAAGCGGAATCCGGATGCCAACGTTTTCGTGTTGTACCGGGACCTGCGAACCTATGGTCTCATGGAGGACTACTACAAGCAGGCCCGCAACGAAGGGGTCCTTTTCGTGCGGTTTGATCAGGAACATCCTCCAGTCGTCAGGACCGACGGTGACGACCTGCTGGTTCGGGTGGAAGATCACGTGCTGAAACAGGACATCGAAATACAGGCCGATCTCCTAACACTGAGCGCCGGGATGCGGGCGACCGACACCGAGGATCTGTCCGGCATTATGAAGCTGGGGCGCAATCCGGACGGCTTTTTCATTGAAGCCCATGTCAAGCTGCGACCGGTGGATATGCCGTCGGAGGGTGTTTTCCTCTGCGGTACCGCCCATGGCCCGAAACTGATATCGGAAACGATCTCCCAGGCCCGGGCAGCGGCATCACGGGCAGTGACCTTTCTATCCAAGCCCGAGATCAAGCTGTCTGCGATTACGGCAAAACTGGATGCCGACAATTGTGTCAAATGCCTGACCTGTGCCCGCTCGTGCCCGTTTGAAGTTCCGTACTTCGACGAGGCGCGCAAACAGATTGTTATCGATGACGCCCTGTGCCAGGGTTGCGGGGTATGCACGGCGGTGTGTCCGCGGCAAACGATCGATTTGAGCAATTATGCAGACGATCAGATCACGTGCAAGATCGATTGCCTGTTGGAACACACGTAAATCCCAAAAACAGCTCATCGTTACTCGAATAACGGCGGACGGATGTCCGCCGTTATAGGTTGGCAAGGCGGGACGCCGTGGGGCGTTGGTGTGCAAACGGGTTCCGTAATCGCTGTAATGCCCGCCAATCTGTTATATCATAAATAAATTCAATATGTTAAATATTTCCCCGGAGAGGCGGATCATTTGACATCTGCAGGGGACACCGATATAATTCATCCGTTTCCAATCTAGCGCGTTTCGAGCGGGTCATGGCCCGGAGATGCCCTGAAAAAAGGAGAATCCGAATGAGAACCGGCATACTATTGTTTCTGGCTGTCCTGTCTCTATCCGTATCCGGTATGTTGCTGACCGGGTGCTCCTCTACCAGCGTCAAGCGGGTGGATGTGGACGAGACCATCGATTTGAGCGGACAGTGGAACGACACGGACTCCCGACTGGTGGCGGAAGAGATGATCGGCGACGTTCTGAGCCGCACCTGGGTCCAGGATTTCAGACTCCACCACAGCGGAAAAGCGCCGGTGGTCATTGTCGGCACCGTCCGCAATCGGAGTGACGAGCACATCAACACCCGGACCTTTGTAAAGAACCTGGAGCGTGAGTTGATCAACTCCGGAGAGGTGGATTTTGTCGCCGCATCCGGAGAGCGGGAAGAAATCCGGGCGGAGCGGCAAAACCAGGCCGCCTATTCGTCGGAGGAGACCGCCAAAGAGGAGGGACAGGAGATCGGCGCCGACTTTATGCTCTATGGATCCATCAACACCATTACCGATCGCATCGAGGGAAAGCAGGTCAAGTACTACCAGGTGAATCTGGAGCTCAGCCATATTGAAACCAATCGAAAGGTCTGGATCGGAGAAAAGAAAATAAAAAAGGTCGTCAAAAAAAGCCGGGTCGGGCTATAGGTTTTCGGTCCCACGCAGGGCATGACATCTCTTCAGCCAGAGGCAACATCGACCACCTGGTCCGGGCATGGGGCAGGACTGCGGACGGCCATGGGCACACTGTTCCGAATCATCCTGTTGGGTATGGTACTGGCCGGATGCGCCACGCCGGACCCGCGGGTGCTTCAGCGTTCCCTGGAGGCCGGGGATTGTGCCTCGGCGCCCCTGCTGCTCGAGCAGGAGAAGGGGAAGTACGGAGGCAATTCCGAACTGCTGTTCCTGATGGACGCCGGCATGGTCCACCTCCAGTGCGGCAATTATGGGCTGGCCCAGGAACAGTTCCGTGAGGCCGAGCAACTGGCCGAAGCCCTGTGGACCAAAAGTCTCAGTCGTAACGCGGCGTCCTTTCTAACCAGTGATTATTTACTCAAATACCCGGGAGAAGATTATGAGCGGGTCATGATTCATCTGATGTCGGCGATGGGGTATCTTCAGTCCGGAGAGCTTGACGAAGCGCTCGTGGAATGCCGCCTACTCGATTCCCTGCTTGGCCTCTACAACACCAAGTACGAAAAAAAGAACGTCTACAAGGAAGACGCCTTTGCCCGGTACCTCAGCGGCATCCTGAATGAGGATGATGGGGAGTTGGACGCGGCGTTTATCGATTATCTCCTGGCCGCCAGGGCCTACATCGATTACAACGAGGACTATGGAACGCCCATGCCGGAATCCCTCCAGGAGGATTTGCTCCGGACGGGGGTGACGGTGGACAGGCTCGAAGATGCCGAAGCCGTTCTGAAAAACTTCCCTGGTCGCCAATGGACCACACAAACCGGTACCGGCGCCGAAGGTAAGATCGTCTACATCCAGTTCAGCGGCAACGCCCCGGAGAAGGTCGAAGATCGGGTGTACATTCCGACCCGTCGGGGTCCGGTGACCATCGCGTTTCCGCGGATGGTGATGGCCCCGCCGACATGTGGTGGTGGTCGATTGGTGCTTCGGTCAGGGGCGGCGGTCATCGAATCCGATCTGGAGCTGGTGGAAGACATCAACCGGATTGCACTCAAGAATCTGGACGATCGAAAAGGACGGGTTATCGCCAAGACGGTCGCACGGGCGGTTGCCAAACAGGTGGTGATCGCCGGATTGTCCAGCCAGGGCGATGACGACATGCAGGCAACCATCGCCACCGTGTTGAATTTGATTAACATGGCCGTTGAACGGGCCGATACGCGAAGCTGGCGAACATTGCCCGGAGAAATCTACATGACACGGATTTTCGTGCCGCCGGGTGTCTATACACTAGGCGTTTCCGGATGCGGAGAGCCCCGACAAGACCTGAGAACCCTTCGGATCGAATCCGGTCATACCCGATATGTGCTTCACGATAGCCGGTATGGACTGCCGAAATCCGTGTCCAATGGACAGCGTCATTGATATGTTACGCGGCTTTTCCCATGGAGGAGATGACCATGCATCTTAAACTGCTCGCCGGCATCATGATTTTTTGTGTTCTGGTGGCTGGATGCGCCACGGCTCCGGAGCCGGAAAAAGCGGCATCCGATTCAGCGGATTTTCCGGAAACCCGCTATTTAACGGCCACCGGGATCGGGGTCAGCGAGGCTGAGGCCAGGAGGGAGGCTGTCGGGGAGTTGTCCCGGATTTTTGAATCTCGCGTGAGCACCGAAGTTGCCACGACCACCGCGTCGTTCATGGACGCCGCCGCCGGCGAGCTTTTCGAAAAAAACGTGGAGTCACGCATCCGCATTGAATCGACCGTAACGATTCAGGGGGTGAGCATCGGAAAGGTATGGCAGGATCCGGATTCCGGGCGCACCTATGCATTGGCCGTACTCGACCGGCAGCAGGCGGCCCGGGAATGGTATGAACAGCTCGATCGATTGACCACGCAGTTAAACGGGGAAGTGGATTCCCTTATCGGCATCTCGGGGCGTCTGCCCCGGATCATCGCTCTGAATCGGATTCTGGGCCTGGTGATTCAAAAAACCGCCGTGGAAAGCCGTCTGCGGGTCATCGGACGCCCGGCGATGGGCTCCGGGGATATTGACATGAGGCCGATCTTCTCGGAGGCGGCATCTCTGAAATCCGATTCGGCCTTTTTTGTCCAGATCGACGGTGTTCAGGGAGCGGCCGTGTCCGATCGGCTTAGCCGGGCCCTTGGAGACAACGGGATTCCGGTCACCGAGAAAGACAACCGGGCAGCCGGCATCATCCGGGGTGAACTGGTGCTCGTCCCCCTGAACCTTAACAATCCGAACGTAACGTTCATCCGCGCTACCGCTGCGGTGAAGGTCGAGGATGCCGATACCGGCACGAGGGTCTATACTATTTCCGAAAGTATTCGCAAGGGCCATGTGGATCGAACCGAAGGGGCCCGGATGGCCGTGGAAGCGGTTTCGGACCGGGTGGCCCGGAAACTTCTGGAATTTCTGGGAATGATTGGATTCGGGGGAGAAAACTGATCCGGGAACGACGTGACACCCCGGAGCATATCCTGCACCGGCAGTGAAGTGAGTGGATATAGCCACTGGATGCAATTCTATTAAGCGGGAGGCGAGAATGAACCGAAACGTATGGATGGTATGTGGGGTGCTGGCGCTTTGCGGTCTGCTCATTGCCGGCTGCGGCAAGCAAGCCAAACGGGTTGCCAACAAAGAACTGCAACAGGAGTTTAAAAATGCTCCGGAATGGGTCCTGACCGGTCACGTGGATGAAGCGATGTCCGCTGTGGGGTCTGCCAAAATCGGGAAAGGCGGACTCCAGTTTGCCCGGAACGATGCCATGGCCCAGGGTCGCGGGGAACTTGCCAATCAGTTGTGGCGATCGATCAGTAAAAGGGGGGCCTAAACCGTGGCCACCGGTTTCGAAATCTGACCGGTTCCCTGGGTCGGAGCCTCCTCGACCTGCTGGAACGATTGAATCATCTGGTAACTCTGCAGCAGCCGTCTGCCGAGCATCCCCGCAAGACGCTTCAGAAAGAGGACAGCGTCTCCCGGATAGGCGGCCAGGATCTCGTTGAACCGTGACCGCTCGATGGTGAGTACGGTTGTATCTGCCACGCACTCGGCCGTCGCGGAGTACGTGTCCCGATCGACCAGACTGGACCAGCCGAACGATTCTCCCGCATGGCTGACCACAAACACCATGCGACCATTTTCGCCGATGGTCAATTTCACGCGACCCTTGAGCAGCGTATAAAAGTGATCCGCCGGCGCTCCTTTCTCGAAGAGCACATCTCCGGCCGGATGCGATGCCTTAAAGATATGGGCCATGACCTGTTCCACACATTCATGGCTCAAGCCCCAGAAAAGCTCTGCCTGTTTCAGCAGCATGGTTCACCTCCTTTGTTTCACGATTTTTTGTCCTCCCGGATCAGAGAGAACATCGGGGCGGACGGCTGTATGAGATCGCGCTGACGACCCCGTTCCGGCCCGCCCCGAGCGGAAGCGGACAGGTAATTGGATCAGCTTTCGTGGTACACCGGTTCTCCCACGTCCTTGATGGAAAAATTGTAAAACACGTGATGCCCATCATAGTCGAGTACGCGCAAGTCGTCGGATTGCTTTAAATCGCCGAGGATGATGTTGTATTGTTTCCCGTACTTTTCTTTAACCTTCTCTTTCGGAACTTCATAGGCGATGTACTTTCGGATGCCCTTTGTGTTCAGTTTTTCCACGAGATTCGGATCGTCGAATGCCTTATAGCTTGTCAGCAGGAGAATGGGGCCGGTGCCGGTGAAAAATATGCCGGCTTTCATGATGCACCTCCTTTTGCCTGTAACTGTTCATCGGTATGTCGTCATTTCAGGGAAATGCCCGGAAACCGGCACGACGCAGAACTTCTGTGGGGAAACAGCGGGTAGTGGACATGTGTATCAGCTGAATGCCCGGGCCTTCTCTGATATGCAGGAATCCGTTGCCGGGGAAGCGTCGTTTGTAAGCCGATGGATCTTGAGGTTGAAAGCGAAGCGTCCATAGGGTGCAGGGCCAGAGGGCGGGATATTGAGATCAACGTTTATTCACCGGATCATGTCATAATACATGCAATAGATCACGACAGCGTTACACCCTAAAGATATGCGTTGATCGGGTTCTGTCAAGAAGCCAGGAATTGCTCTAACTATTCATAATTATTTGAAATAGATATCCTCAGAGAACATCCCAGCACCTGTGGATGGAAACGTCGCATCCCACTTCGTTGACGACCGGCAATCCCTGCAGGGCAATCCCTGCAGGGCAATGCCGTCCCTATTGTTGCGTTAACTCAGGACGTGTTTTCTACCGAAAGCTAATATGGCCAATAACCCAAGGCTTAACATGGAGACCGATGGCGGCAGGGGAACCGGCTCGAGTAAAAAGGCCCTCTCCTCGCCGTTGAACTGGCCCAAGCCGACAATCTGACCCTTCTCGTTGATTCCGTTTGCGAACGAGAGTTCCCATCCGGACCCCCCGGGGATAAGATCGTTCAAGTCTTCTGCGCTGCCCTGGGTGTCGTAAAGAACGGCGTGTTCTGTGCCATCGCTGTCCCAACCCACGCCCACCATCTGATCCGACTCGTTGATATCGTAAAACTCTCCATAGGGAAAAGAAGCCAGCATCGGTATGGGCACCCAGGTTCCAGTGCTTTCATTCCATTGCATGGGGTAGCTTCCCCCTTCTGCCGCGACATAGCCATGGCCCACAATGGTACCTTTTTCATTGATGACCGAGGCATAGCCTTCGGAGCCCGGGTGATCGGGGTGGGTACCCAGATCGGTAATGACAGGTTCCGTGCCAGTGACGTCCCAGAGGGCCGCGTTGAGAGCGAATGTATCGGTGTGGGCGATTCCCACGATGCGTCCTGAGCTGTTGATATCGTAGGACAGGCTGTAGCCGTAATCGTATAGCGAATTTACCGAATTTAGCGTTCCCAGATCGGTGATGGTTTCATTCTCATAAACGAACGCATGATACACACTGGATGCTAAATCTGTATTGTACGGCAGATCCGCCCACCCCACGATGTGGCCGCTTTCCGAAATTCGAAACGCGGTGCCGGTTGGACCGCCAAGGGTGCCGATATCGGTCGGGACACCCGTCCGGGTCTCCCAGAGCGCCGGCCGATCTGACGCCACCCCTACAATCTGGCCGGCGTTGTTGATGTCCCAGGCGCGGGTGGGCCCTCCGGAAGACGTTAATTCCTGCATACCGGTTCCGGCAGTCCAGAAAAACGCCCCGACATAATTGCCGCCAGAGTCACGAAGGCCCCCGACGACCTGGCCATTGTCATTGATCCCGTAGGCCCGACTGCCATTGCTGCCGATGGTTCCCAGATTTACCACATTGTACTCATAGGACTCGGCCGGGCCTGATAGGAAACAGAACACGAGCCCCGCCACGAGCACCAATCGATACCGCCATTCCATAATTTGCCCCTTTCGTTAAATGTTCAGCCGGACAACGTTTTGGCTGTGACTCCTCGAAGCCGGAACCTTCCGATCGCCCGTCTACTCGAAAGCCGGCAGGCCGGTCATCAGGTACCATTCTTTTTCATCGGCATCATACGCCCAGCGCTGCCGGTCGATGAGGCGCCGGATCGTCGGATTATTTACCTTGTAATACAGGATTTCGACCGTTTGCAGGACTTGCTCCGGATCCTTTTGGGATTTCGAGTCTTTGACGACATAGTCCGCGACCCGAACGTCTCTGTATTGTTCCGCAGCTTTTGACCATGCGTCATCGTCTCCGGTCGGTTTTATGAACGCATTGGCCGCATCAAAGTCAGACCAACGGATGGCGGCGCCATACGTTTCCAGCCGTTTATCGTAATTTCCACCGGCCACGGCGTTGGCGGCCGCCAGGCAACCGATGCCCAGAACAAGGAGGGGCGTCAATATAAATCTGACCGATTTCATAGGAGCCTCTTTGGGAAGGGGTCTTTGGTTCGGAAGTGTTGTCCATATAGCGAAAACGTCCGGTGAAAGTAAAGTGCCATTCTGCTGTCGTGTCGGCAAATGCCGGAAACGAAATGGGAGATATAGTGGTTGTCCTAAATATGTTCCGTTTGCAGAAATATGGAAACGATGACCGCAAAGTCGCAGAGGTCGCAAAGGAAATGTATTTTTCCCAGAATCCCTGAGAGGGGGATTCTGGGAAAGGGCTCCAGCAACATATTGAAATTCTATATCTTTTGCCAGACAATCGTTTTGCATTTCGCCCTCTCAGCGAAATGCAAAAAGGAACATCACCTCTGCGACCTCTGCGACTTTGCGATGATATGTTGATCGTAAAAGGAATCGGAACGCAATTCTGGCAATCGCTATAGATGGTCGGGCCGAATTTTTTAGGGGGTCCCGGGAAAATAAAAAGCGGTTGCCAGGCAACCGCTTTTCATTTCTGTTAAATGTGTGTTTGGGCTAAATCACAGTGACGTTTACCGCTGCAGGGCCTTTTTGACCCTGTTCAATGTCAAAGGTGACACGGTCTCCCTCGTTGAGCGTTTTGAAACCGGCGCCATTGATTCCCGAATAATGAACAAATACATCCGGGCCGTCTTCCTGTTCGATAAACCCGTAACCCTTCTGACCATTAAACCATTTAACCGTCCCTTCTGCCATTACTGCAACCTCCTCATCTGTTATCAACATCACCCAATTCGGGCCTCCATCCGTCATTGACAGATGACTTATACCCTCGGTGAAGCACCATTATTAAACAGGTTTTATCATTCATTCAAGAAAAAAATAATCATGGATACCCATGGGTTGCCAATGCAGTGGCGTTCGTCACAAAAATTTCGTTTTTTCCGCCGGAGCCGTCTCCATTCGTCCCCATACCCGGCGTCATGGGCCGGTTTCCTGCTGATTCACGATGCCCTTTGAATGTCGATTTCTTTATTCGGAATCGCGGACCTTGAAGGGGTTTCGGAACATGGTTAAAATACTTTTTATGTTATAGTTTGCGAAAGTGTGAATGCCGATACGGATATCTTTTTGACGATGTTTTATTCGGAGAAGACTGTTCTATGAAACATGCCCGGTACACCATAGGGTCCATTGTGTTTGTCCTTGTTGTATCCATGGGTACAGCGATGCCGGCCGATCCGCCCGGGAGATTCTGCATCGTGAGCGGTGACTGGAACCGGCTGTATGCCGATCAGGGCATTACGGTGTATGCCCAGAAACACCGGCAGTCGAAGGTCCTCGCCCTCCGTGCGGAGGGCGTACTGAATGCGCCCATCGACCAGATCATGGAAGTGCTGCGGCGGGTAGAAATCGCGGACGAGTGGATGCCGGACGCGGACGGGAAATTTGTTCTCGAAGAGATCTCCGATATCGAGGCCATTACTTACAGTATCAACCGGGTGCCTTTTCCCTTTGCCGACAGGGAACTGGTGCTCCTCAACAGGCTAAGCCTGGACCGCGATCGAAAATTCCTGGTTCTGGATATCACCTCGGTGGAATACCCGTCCAAACCGGTGAAAAAGGGGAGGGTCAGAGCCCAGATGTATTGCGGCGAAATGCGATTGCGTCCGGCCGGGGAACGGCAAACGGAAGTTGCCCTTCAATTGCATGTCGATCCGAAGGGCGCCATACCGGGCTGGATTGTCAATATGTTCCAGAACCGATTGCCATATAACTTCCTTCGGGCCCTGGAGAAAAAGGCCGGCGTAACAACCTTCGAACTGCGACCGGCCTACCGGCAGATTTTAGGAGAGCTTGCTGTGGTGTTAGGGCAGTAATACCAGATTGCCGACATGTTTTTTCGCCTGGAAGCATTTCTGGGCCTCATGAATCTTCCGCAACGGAAATGTTTTTGCCAGCAGAGGCCGTAACTCGCTGTTTTCGATATAGCCGACAAGATCTCTGAAAATGTCCGCCCCCGTGATGGTGGCGCCGTGGAGTTCGAGATCCTTCAGGTAGATCGTCCGCATATCAATCTCGACCACAGGACCCGCAATTGCTCCAGACGTCACATAACGGCCCCCCCGACACAGCGCATCGAGATACATCGGTACGTTCGACCCGCCCACGACATCGGCTACGACGTGCAGCTGACCTTCCGGAAGGCTGTCCTGAATGGCCGCCTCCAGTGCACCTGTGCCTCTGTCCAGAACCGAATCGGCACCCAGCTGACCTATGACGTCCATTTTAGAGCGGCTTGTTATCGCCAGCACCCAGGCACCCCGCCGCTTTGCCAGCTGTACCAGGGCAGAGCCCACGCCTCCGGAAGCGCCGGGTATCAAAATCGTTTCCGCCCGGCCCAGCCGAACCCGGGACAGCATGTTCTCACCCGTGGAGTAGGAGCAGGGAAAGGTCGCCAGTTCGGCGTCGCTCAATTCAGATTGAACAGCAACGGCATTTTCTTGGGGAACTGTGGTATACTGGGCAAATCCCCCGTCCCGTTCACTCCCAAAATAACCGGTCAGATACCGGTTACCGGGATCAGCCGGGTCGCGCAAGACAGGGTCTACGAGAACCCGCTCCCCAATACGATCGGAAGACACGCCATCGCCGACGGCTGTGATGCGACCGGCCACGTCGGCTCCCTGGATGCGGGGGAACACAATTGGGGTTCCTCCCCACGAGGCGTCCTCTGTGATTGTGTCGCCCCCTTCACCCGGGACAGGTCCTTCCGTCGCGGCTTTTGAATACCAACCGATGCGGGTGTTGATATCCGTATTGTTCACACCGCAGGCACCCACTTTGATAAGCACCTCCCCATGGGCCGGTTTGGGCACAGGTATATCGTTCCGGACAACCAGTTTGTCCAATCCCCCGTGTCCCGTGAGCACCGCGGCCGTCATTTGGCTCGAAATCGACATATGCTTCTATCCCCCTGTTGCGCCTTGCCCCACGGGGCAGGCCAGTTCACATGCGCGACAGTACTTAATGACCGGATGTATCGGTTCCTTTTTAGTATGCCGCTGTTCCGGAGAACTGCGGGCAACATCCATATTCATCTGGACAAGGCACCGGTCCCGAATGTAGCGGCCCCGGGCAAAGGCCCGTTGCGGGCAGGCCTTCTGGCAGAATCGATCACACTCCGAGCATGGATCGAATCCTTCGAAGGGTTGGGTGGAAAGCAGATCACCCGCTATCAACATGGCGCGAAACCGGATCTGCGGACCCCATTCCGGATGAATCAGAAGGTTGTTGCGGCCGATGATTCCAAGCCCCGATAACACGGCGGCATCTTTGAGAAAAAGCCCGCCTTTTTCCACAGAATAGGGAAGCGGCTGTGCGTCCAGGCCATGGTTTTCGGCCAGCCACCCCGCCAACGCATCGGTGATATCCATGAGCCGGCGGTTGCCCCGGGTGTTGCCGCCTTCCCACCAGTCCAGCTCCGGGATATCCGCCGGATGCTGCAGTCCCAGGACCAGCACCCACCGGGCTCCCGGCAGCCATGGGGTAATGAATGTGTCATCCGTAGGGCATGTTGTTACGTTTATTTCAGACGCCCCCCGGTAAGAAAGGCCTTCTAATACGTCATCTAGTCCCACGATACCGGCCCGCACCCCTGGCGAAGATTCAGTATTTTCAATGATATCGGCAGTCCGGCGGCTGCTGCTGGTCATGGGGACCGATCCTTCGGCCTGATACTTGCAATTGCAGTTTCGCGATCAACTTTCAGACACTATCTGGATAGCCCTATTTTGAGTGCGTGTCAAAAAGTGACGGGCTGTTGCCCGAACCGGTTTTATCGAGCCGTCTTTAGCTCCATGACGCATGCTCTTTCAACCAACATGGGAGCATGATTCAATTGCGATCTGAGTCGCATTAGATTGCGTCGGTACCAACTGACAGAGGCAGAGGTGTTGCTGATCCGCAATCCTGCCGCCGCTCGGCTCCTACGATCTTTGGCATACCGAACATAGACCAGTATAT
>Ga0209743_1000023_pt1 | contig 101056 bp, 76 predicted proteins | sample OlaalgELextract2_FD_187378 | JGI IMG/M metagenome (GOLD analysis project Ga0209743, IMG submission 187378) | Olavius algarvensis symbiont microbial communities from Tuscany, Italy - Type G ELBA extract 2 (SPAdes) (version 2) | ecosystem: Host-associated > Annelida > Digestive system >...
ATAAAACAGTTTGCCTTGATTCTGTTTAACACGCCCCATCATAATCGGTTACCTCAGTGCTCGAGTGGTTTATGAACACCTAGCAACTAAAACCATGCGATTCAATGGCTATTTGGGCAACAGCCCGTTGAGTTCAGAAAGTACCTCATCCCAACCGCCAAGAACGATGGCCTTTTTCATCACATTTTGAAGTTCCCGCACATTTCCGGGCCAGCCATAGGATGTCAAAATACCTAAAATTTCGCTTGAGGGATAGGGTATTTTGTTCTTTTTGAGTGTTTCCGAGTATTTCTCATAATAATAGTCGATAAGATCCGGGATGTCTTCGGGCCGATCTCTGAGCGGGCTGATCAATATTTTAATAATATTTAGACGATAATACAGGTCCTCCCGGAAGGTCGCGGTCTCTATGTCACGTTTCAGATCATGATTGGTGGCGGCGATAATCCACGTGTCCGTCGTGACCATTTTTTCCGAACCCAGAGGATTGAACTCACCGCTTTGAAGCACGTGAAGAAGCTTTGACTGAAGGGGCAGTGACATGTCCCCTATTTCGTCGAGGAACAACACGCCGCTGTGTGCGATTTGAAACTTTCCGCGTGTCTTGCGTTCCGCGCCTGTAAATGCCCCACGTTCAAATCCAAAAAGCTCACTTTCAAGCAGACCATCAGGCAACGCCGCACAGTTTACCTTGACAAAAGGTTTTCCTCTTCGCGGTGATCGAAAGTATAGGGCTTGGGCGATGAGTTCCTTCCCAACGCCCGTTTCCCCTGAAACAACTGTATTCAGACCGGTATCCGCGATATGCTCGATCAGTTCCCGGACCCTTTCAAGGTTTGCGCTTCTTCCAATAATTTCAGGTTCCATTAATCGCTCGCTGGAAAGAGTTCATGATTTTTCGGTATGGTGGAAAATCGTTACCGATTATTTTTTTAATGCTTGAGACAGCAAAGATATTACCGATTCCTCGAGCTTCGGTAACTCAATGGGTTTTTTTAAAATAATATCCGCCTCAGCTTCGGCAGCCATCGCTTCGGGGTGCTGGCCATATCCCGTCATGGCAATTATCGGTATTTTCGGATATTTTTTCTTTAGAACCTTAATAACACCGACACCGGTGACGGTGGGCATGACGATGTCTGTAATCAAAATGTCGAATTGACCGTCTGATTTTTCTATAATTTTCAAGGCTTCAAGACCGTTTTCGGCAGTGACGGTGTCATAGCTCTTTTTGCTGAAATAGCTTTTCAGACTGAATAAGGTTTCTTCATCGTCATCGATGATCAGCAATCTGAAATTAGAACTCATAACTTTCAGGATCTCCCGCAATGTTTGGGGGCAAAAAAACGATGTCAATACAATATGTGAAAAATTTTACCATATTGTGGAAAGTTTTGCAGTTAAATGGTATCTTGTTCCTCAAAATATTCAAACAACAGTTACCATCATATAATTTGACACATCAAAGTACAAGATAAATCATTGCATTTTAATTAGGTTATGCAACAACTAGCCCTAAAATTCGGAAATATTGCATTTCATCAATAAAAGGCACGAATGTTGCTAAACCACTTATCTGTCACTCAATCGTCATGCTCTTTAACCATGATAGGTTCAATGCAATATTAACCTTCTTGGTGTTGCCTGTCCCATACAAAATCAGACGTGTCATTCTCGTTTAAGGCGATGAACCAATTTAAGTCTACCAAAATTATCTTTATTGACCAAGACCGATCTCAATGGGAACGATTTCGGTGCTGCATTTCAGATGCTTCCTGCCTGCCATTCTGTTTTGACCGGGTAACCCCCTGCCTGGACAATTTTGCCTCAATCAATCCAGACGCCATTGTATTCGGAAACCTTCCCTTTCATGCCGTTGCACGGCTCATTTACCATATTAAATCCATAAATCCGTTGTTTCCAGTTCTGATCATCGGCATCACCAATCGCGTGGTGAACCTGATCGAATTGAATCTATTCGAAAATATCATAACACAGACCGCCGATTCGAGTGTCGCTGTCGCCACGGAAAATCTGCTGAGACTCATCCAGATGCCGCTTCACCAAAGTCCCTTTTCAAACCCTCCAATGATCGTCGGAGAAAGCCCCGAGATTCAAAAATTAAAAAAAATCATTAACGAAGCGGTTCGCTCAAAAGAAACAGTAATGATAACCGGAGAACCCGGTTCCGGAAAAGACCTCGTGGCCAATGTCATTCACAGTCGCTCGAATCTGAATTCCGGCCCATTGGTAAAAATAAACGTCTTGGCCATTTCAAAAAATCAGGAATTAGCTCAGGATTTTTCACAATATGTGATCGGCGAGGTTCACAACATTAGGTCCTCAGAGAATACACATGCGAGAACTGATCGTTCTCCCACAATCCTTCTTGACGGCATCGAACATCTCACCCCGTCTTTACAAAACCAAGTTCGTGTGCTTCTCAACAATACCTCACATAGCGGGCTTTCCCAAAGTACGTCACCAAGCCCGAATTGGCATGTAATATCGTCATCACGCATCAACATGGGGGAATTGATCCGAAAACGGCAATTTGACAGGGAAGTGTTACATCAACTGAGTGTATACAACATAAAGGTTCCGCCACTGCGTGAACGGCCTGAGGATCTCAGATTATTGGCTGACTTCTTCAGTAACAAGTATTCAAGGTTACTGTCACGGCCCTATTGCACCATCTCGGAGGAAACGAAGAAAAAACTCCTGGACTTTTCCTGGCCCGAGAACATCCGTGAACTCGAATCCACCGTCAAGCAAGTCGTCCTTTCCGGTAAAGAAGAATTGGGCACAACTTTGCCCGACAGATTAAAAGCCAGCAGACAATCGGACAAAGCTATCCTTCAAACCTGCCACAGTAAAAAATTGACAGAGCACATCGATAGCCTCTTCCAGGCCGTCGATATAAACTCTTTTTCGTTGAAATTCTTCTCCAAACAGCTGGTCTCAGCCACCGAGAAACAGATTATCACCAAAACTTTGGGCATAACAAAATGGAATCGGCGAAAAGCGGCACAACTCTTGGATATCAGCTACAAGTCACTTCTGAACAAAATAAAGGAGTATCAAATAAACAGATAGGGTTTTATGTGGCGGAACGATAGATGACAGACAACCGAAGGATCGGTGAAAAACAATGGAAAATAATTCCAATATAACGCCTGAACAAATCGTTGACATACTGATTCGCAGAAGGTGGTATATCATCATACCCTTTATATTGGCAATGATAGTCGGCATTTATTCGTCGTTGACATTGCCCAAAGTCTACGAAGCCAAAACATTAATTTTGGTACAGCCGCAAAAAGTCCCGTCGGATTTTGTGCAATCCGTTGTGTCATCGGACCTCGAACAACGGATCAGCACAATTTCCGAACAGATTATGAGCCGGACCAATCTTGAAAAGATTATAAACGATTTCGGCTTGTATACGGAGCAACAGAAAAAAACCATGTATATGGAGGACATGATCGGGAGTCTGCGCAGGCGTATCTCCGTCGATGTGACTCACAGCCGCCATAGAACAACAGATGCCTTTTCTATTTCTTTTAAAGGTCAAAACCCCGGGCAAATCACAAAGGTGACGAATGCGCTGTCATCTTACTTTATCGATCAAAACTTGAAAGTGAGAGAGGAACAGGCGATTGGAACAAGTAAATTTCTGGATGACGAGCTAACTGCGATGCGCGCCAAACTCATTCGGATGGAGGGAGCCCTTAAACAATATCGTGAGGAAAACATGGGTTCCCTTCCAGAGCAGCTGGATTCGAATCTTCGAATAGCAGATCGACTGCAGGAGGAAATCAACCATAGACAGAACACCCTTCGGGACTCCAAATTGCTCCTGATTTCCCTGAACCAACAATTGGAAGAAGGAATGCGGAACCGAAGCACCAACGAAGATCAAGCCACGGCATCGTTCTCATTCAGCGAGGCGGACAACCTTATGGCCTTGAAGAGACAACTCGCCGATCTGGAGGGGAAATACACACCCAAACATCCGGACGTGATACGACTTAAACGGAAAATTGAGAACCTCGAAGATCGAAACCAGGAGCAGGAGGAGAATCAAAACGAAACAGCTCAAGTTGCATCGTTCTCTAGCAAAAACAACCCGTTTGTCCAGATAGAAATGTCGCTACTTAAGGAAGTTGAAGCTACCAACCGTGACATTGCCGGTCTAAAGGAAGAGATAACGATCCTTCAGGAAAAATTGGCAATGTACCAAAAAAGAATCGAGGAAATTCCCAAAAAAGAGCAGGAGCTGCTCAGTTTAAAAAGAGATTATGAGGAGGTCAGCGGAACCTACGGCTCACTATTACAGAGAAAATTGGAAGCCGACCTTGCGGTCAACATGGAAAAAAAACAGAAAGGCGAGCAATTCCGAATTTTAGATCCAGCAAAAATACCCACCAAACCTGTGGAACCGAATATGAAACGCTTACTCTTTATTGCTATTGCGGGTGGACTCGGAATCGGCGGCAGCTTAATTTTCCTTAGAGAATACTTCAATGACTCTTTCAAAACAATTGATGACATTGAAACCGGTCTAGATCTGCCTGTTCTTGCGATTATTCCCGTCCGGTTGACGCCGAAGGTCAAATTCTACAAGCGCGCGAATCTCGTTCTCAGTGTCATGGGCGGGTGTATATCGATCGCCCTATTTTCATTTTTAGCATCTATCACGATGGTCGGAGAAAGAGAGACATTGAGCATGATCAAGCAGATCACATTCTATATTTAAACCTTTATTGAAACTTTTTTCCGGTGCTTGCTGCAACGAAGTGGAATACCCGCTCAACGGGTCTGCAGGAATGGAAACCTAATCCGAAAACTTAGCGACGTCGTCGCGTTTCATAAAATCGTTATACGATTTTATTTTTATAGTGCCAGGGAGCTGCCGTTGGGAAAATTATCGAAAGCCTTCGAAAAACAGAATAAGGCATCTCAAAAAGCGAACAGCGAAAAAGTGCTTTCATTTTCTCGGCTTCAAGAGCCGACCTCATCAAATGCGCATGAAAAAGCTGCGGACTCCGAAATTCCTCCGGAACACAAGCTAGATCCGATTCTTATGTGCCTTCACGAGCCAAATTCTATCTGGGCCGAACAGATCAGAATACTGAAAACACGCCTGCTGTTCCCAAAGGATGGCAAGGTACAGAAGATGCTAATGGTCACCAGCGCCATGCCCGGCGAGGGTAAATCCGTGGTGGCATCAAATTTGGCCATTAGTATCGCTCAGAATGTGAACGAGAAAGTCCTTTTAATTGACTGCGATTTACGAAGACCGACCCGTCCATAAATTGTTCGGGTACGGCCGTGTAACAGGGTTGGGCGATTACCTTTCTCATAAAACATCCCTCCCGGAAATTTTCATGAATACACCTGTCGATCGGCTAAAAATCGTTACTGCCGGACGATCCTTGAAGAATGCCACAGAACTGATCACTTCGCCGCGCATGCTGGAGCTGCTTTCCGAACTGCGGGATCGGTACTCTGATTGGTACGTCATTATAGATGCTGCCCCGCCGGCATTTGCAGCAGAGGCAAACGCATTGACGCGTCAAACCGATGGCGTTCTGGTCGTCATCAAACATGGCCATACCGGCCGCCATTTGCTTTCCAACATCGTTAATTTGGTGGGTAAAGAAAGAATTGTAGGGATTGTACTGAACTGGTTTCAGAAACCATTCATCGCATCTCGGGGATACCACCGTTATGCAAGCCATTCTTCCTACTATTATCACGCGGAAGAGGATTAATTTAAGAATAGAAGTTCGGTTTCCTGAATGCCGTGCTCATTCTAAGCAACATCGCTACCGGAACAATAATTGCTTAGCTTTTGCCGAATTGATTTCGGCAACATTTAAAAAACAACTCGGGCTCTTTTTTTATTTAATATTTTCAATTATTTAAAGGCTGTTTCGCCTTGTAATTGAGGAGGCGGAGCTGTCTGAAAACACCTCGAATTGGGGGCGTCTTGAATAACAGAAAGGAAGGATCGGAATTGTCCAACAGCTTTCATAGAGTAATTATGGTCGGGGCTCTCATCATCGTGTTTGTGTCCATAGTATTTGAGTCTCAATGGGCTTGCGCTCAGAATATGGAGGATATGTATCGGTTGGGAGCCGGCGACGTTCTGGAAATAATAACCTGGAAGGAGCCTGATTTCTCGAGGGAGGACGTTTTTGTGCGCAATGATGGGTATATCACTTTTCCGCTGCTGGGTGACATCCGGGCTGAAGGCCGGACAACCGGGGAGTTGAAGAATGATCTTGAAAAAAAACTGCAGGACTATGTCGAAGCTCCGGAAATAACTGTTACTGTGAGAAATCCCGGGAGCCAGAGATTTTATGTGCTCGGTGAAGTTGTGAATACTGGCGAATATCCGCTTCTAAAAAAAATGACCGTTCTTCAAGCATTTGCCATGGCCGGCGGTTTTACCGAGTGGGCATCGAAAAAGAAGATTATCTTGCTGCGAAGGGAAAACGGCAAGGAAAAAATTTATGAAATTAATTACAAAGATATCGTGAAACGAAAAGACTACAGCCAGAATGTGCTTCTTCAGGCGGACGATACGATCATTGTCCCCTAATAAAACCTCGGTGAGGTTTTATTAGACATAAAATCAGAATAAAAAACTATTTCTTAACTGTTTAGCATCATTCAATATTTGAATTCTACTTCGGAAAGCTAACTACAACGCTTTTAAACGACAAGTGATGAAACAAATATTCTATAGTGTTATTTTTTTTACTTTCTTTTTGTCAACTGCATCAATGGCGATTGCCGCTCAGTTTACGTTTATCCCTCGGGCATCTGTGGGAGAGGAGTGGACGGACAACTTTCTTTTGAGTGAAACAGACCTGGTATCCGAGAACATTACAACGGCTGGAGGCGGATTTACGGCCGGCCTCTTTGGCGAAAAATATGGACTCGATGTCAGTTATGACGGCGCCTATGCGAGCTATGCTAATTTTTCGGAACGAAACAACTGGCGCCACAGTGCACTTTTGAATTTTTCAGCAAATTTATCCAAACATACACGCTTCAACCTCAATAACAGATTTGTGCAAACTGAAAACCCAGCACCACTTGATCGATCCGATGTGACAACAGTTCCTCCCGGATCCGTTGAGGATCCAACGATTCGGAGAAGTCGACAACGGTATTGGCGAAATACGTTTAATGCTCGAGTAGATCAACAATTCGGCCGAAACAACAGCCTATATTTTTCATATCAAAACTATCTGTTGATAAACGAAGATCCGTCCTTCCAGGACAGCATAAGAAGCTCTCCTGCCGCCGGAATTACCTTTAATCTGACGAATCGTTGGGGTATTTCGGCAAACGTAAGTTTCAATCGGAGCGAATTCGAGATCGACCCGGACCTGGACCGATATACTGCCGATGCAGGAGTTTTCTATCGTTTTTCCAACGCTCTTAATGTATTCGCTCGAGTTTTGCACGAAGTGGCTGATTTCGAGGAACAAGGCGTTGCCATTGATCCGGGAGTCGGGGCCCAGGCTTTTGTGGATTATACCGTGATAAACCCAACAGCGGGTTTTACCTATGTTATCTCTGATAAAATCGATGCCAACTTCGAAGTCGGCTATTTCATCCGAGACTTTGAGAGAGGGCAACCGGATGAACCGGATTTGTCTCTGAACGCGCGATTGAACAAACGTTTCAAGCGGGGATCCATACGCGCTATTGCCCTCAGCGGGTACAATGAGGGATTCAACACCGCCCAAAATCTTGGGTTCAATCGTTTTTGGGAGGCGGCATTGTCGGGAAGCTATCAGCTATCTCGCTATGTTAATGGAACCCTTTATAGCTCATATCGCAACACGGAATATTTAAACGTTCTACCGGATAGAACCGATCGTCAATCACGAGTCGGAGGCGGTCTTGACTGGAGTCCTCTCCGCTGGTTATCGCTTCAATTTAACTACACCTTTCGTAATGTGGATTCGACGATCGAAACCAACAAATACACTGAAAATCGGCTTTTTTTCAGCATCCGGCTGAGTCCCGTGAGACCCTATCAGACATAGCACGACTCTTTTTCGAATGCCCGTTGACATCAAAATATTCATCGAATTTGCTCTGGAAGGGCGCCGGTACGATCTGATCAGAATATCTTGTAAATCCCTGGGAATTTTGTTGCGAGACGAGTAATATGTTTGAAGACAAACATTTTGAAATCAATCGCTATTTGTTCATCCTGGATATTTGTATTTCGATCTTGATGTTCCTCATCGCGTTTTGGTTTCGATATACCTTACCTTTTGATATCTTTATCCAAATCGACAAGCCCGATCTGTTCTCCCATATTGCCCTAATTCCTCTTTTATTATCTTTTCTGATATTCTTTTTATCGCGTTTCGGCGCTTACAAAGGCCCCCGAGTGTCGTCAATCGGGCATTATATCTGGGCGATCGCACGCGCAATGTTTATAAGTATTACCATTTTGTTAACTCTGTTGTTTTTGTTGCGAGTCGATTATATCAGTCGATCCATAATTCTTTCTTTTGCTTTGTTGAATATCATCACTCTCTCCATGGTAAGGACATTCTTTTTCCTTATATTTTAAAAAAACCCTCAAAAAAGGACAAAACCTTCATAGAGTCCTCATCATCGGCACAGGTATGCGCGCCCAACACCTTGCCGAAAGTTTAAAAAACAAATCGGAATGGGGAATTGATATCATCGGTCATCTCGATCCGGATGAATCTCGTGTGGGAACAAAAGTGCTCGACAAACGCGTGCTCGGCACCGTCGAAGATATCTGTGAAATCCTGAAGCAAAACGTTGTGGACGATGTCATACTCGCGATTCCAAGATCGATGCTGAAAGATGTCGAAGACATTGCCCATGAATGTGAGGAGGAAGGGATAAAGCTAAGATTCATGGCGGATGTTTATGACATAGAGGTTCCTCGAATCAGTCTGACGCAGGTTGACGATATCCCACTACTCACAATGGAGCCGGTGTCTCTCGATGAGAATATGTTAATGGTAAAACGCTTTATTGATTTAATATTAGTGATTATCGCACTTCCAATTGCGTTACCGCTTTATGCCATTATTGCGATCGCCATTAAATTGGACAGCCCCGGGCCGGTGTTTTTCATACAGGAGCGCGTCGGTTTTAAAAAACGACTTTTTCCAATGATAAAATTTCGTTCCATGGTTATCGATGCGGAAGACAGGATAAAAGACATCGAGCACCTGAACGAAGCCGGAGGACCCATATTTAAAATATCAGATGACCCCCGGCTCACTCGAGTCGGTCGTTTCATTCGTAAGACCAGTCTTGATGAGTTGCCGCAACTTATCAATGTGCTCAAGGGAGAAATGAGCCTCGTGGGACCACGGCCCATGTCAATTCGCGATGTCGATCTTTTCGACAGAGGGATCCAGCGTAAGCGTTTCAGCGTCAAACCGGGCCTCACCTGTCTCTGGCAGGTCTCCGGAAGAAGCAGTCTGCCCTTTTCAAAGTGGTTGGAGTTGGACCTCAATTATATCGAAAACTGGTCGCTGTTTCTAGACTTTAAAATACTATTGAAAACTCTGCCTGCGGTCATATCGTCGAAAGGCGCCATGTAGCTGGAACTCGTGCCTGTCAATACAAATGATGGCCTGTGTGCTGAATGAAGATTGTGAATTTTTAATTACGAAATTGAAATCGAAATTACAATATTCGATATCGATTATAAGGTAGACCATATGGCGGCATTGTCGATTCATCCATGTTCCGAGAATTCACAAAAAACAAACGTAATTCCTCGGGACACTCATGTAAGTGATTTGAATAATGATAAACAATGAAGCTGTTAATGAACTTGCGTACAAAAAATAAAATTCTATATATAGTTCTCATTTAATACATAGCTCTTGTGATTTTATAAATTCAACCTTTATCGGCATACATTTTGCTCCACCAAAAAAGACCGTAATCAATGTGTAAACGAACGCATACAAGACGCCCATCTGATTTTCGGAATCACATGGGTTATTTATCCTTAGGATGGAATCTTTACAGGACCTGGCCTGATTGACTTTAGGTACCTGTTTCGGATAACCTAAGTTACGCACATAGTTAACATATGAATGGCCGTCCGATCTGACTTTTTTGTTCCCGGACAAACACTCGAAATTCAGGTTTTCCCCTCTCAAAGTTTTGGAGTAATAAAAATGGCGCACTCACACACGACTTCAAAAATTAAAATCACCGGCGTACATTTTCTTTTATCATTCATATTGGTCTTATCTTTACCAGCACTGTGCTTCGCCCTTACACCCATTGCTCACACAGACGTTGTTCCATATCAACGCATCGAATATGGTGGCAGCTTTACCTTCGGCGTAGTTGCCTTCTCAAAGGCGGGAATCAATCGGGTAGAATTTGCCATATCGGGGCAGGGATATTCGGGAGGCACGAAGACGTCGAGTGCAATGGAACTTAACACTCGCCACGCCCACACCGAACCTGCCGTACCAATGGCGTCCTGGCCCGGTGTGTATGAGTATTTTGTTACTATTTCGGCAAGCGAATTTACTTCAAACGGTACAATTAGTGTGACACCGACTGTGGTGGGCAATGACGGCGGGAGCCGGGTATTGGGATCAACGACGCTAATCGTCGAGGGAGCCAACGCAACCAACCGCAACTATGCTTATGTCAACCCATCTACCGGCAGCGATTCGTGTCAAGCCAACACCACCGATCGATGCAGAACCATCGAAAGGGCAGTCCAGGTGGCGCAAGCGGCCAATGGCGGAAATTCAAGCGGCAACATTATTTATCTTGATGCGGGAAACTACACCGCTGTCGGCAGCCACACCACATCGACCTCTGGTGAATGGCTTACCATTAAAAATGCTCCCGGCGCAAGTCGAGACAATATCATCATTTCCGATAGTGGAACCGTTTTCGATAGTGCCGACCATCTAAAATTTGAAGGTGTGTCGCTGTATGCTTCCTCATACGGTGACAATGTCATAAATGGCACGGTCCCCAACCTCTGGGTGGATGGTTGCAAACTCTATTCACCCTCCAGACTTTATAATGATCCGGACACCGGCAACGGTGACCTTCGGCCCATACAAGGCAGCACCAAATATTATGCCACCGAAACCTTTGCGACAGAGGTGGACCGGGCTTTTTCGGACATGACGATTCTTCGCAATGCTACTATTTATAGGATCAGCGAAGATGTAACCCGCAATTCCAACCTTGTTGTTAATACTCGTGTTGATGACCAAGACCCAGAAGACGCTCTCGCACAGTACCCCCATGCGGATTCTTACCAGCAATTTGGTACGATTGGAAACAATGTGATCGTATATAACTATTATGGCACTGATTTACACTATCAGGGTTTATTTCTGAGGGGTGGTGGTAATGATGAAGCCTTTGTAAACGTATTTATGGAAATGCGGGAGCCGGGGCGTTATGGCAGGCCTCCTGCTGAGGGGGGGAATATAGTTTTTAATTCTGGTGCCCTCTATGTCGAAGATAACAATTGGGATCATATTCTGATTTGGCATTGTAGTTTTCCCTATCAAAAATTTGCTTTCTGGGGTCTCGATAAGGGGACCGTTAATTTTGAAATGACGAATAGCAGTATCATCGGTTCAATTTTTTATGAATTTGTAGCTAACAGCGACGGAGGCTGTATCGATCCGCCTTCCTATGCGAACGGGAATACTAAAGGAAACGAAGCACTCTATAATCACTACTACTCGGCAGCGGTAGACGTGGGTTCGCCATGTTGTTCGTTTAATGCGTCGAATTGCCCCCATTTTCAATCAAAAAGTCCTGATAGTGGATCGCCCGCCACACAATCTCATGGAGGACGGTATCATGCCGCCGCACTGGATCTTACCGACACATCCACTTATGTCGACTTCGGCTATCCCGACCCGAATACGGGAGCAATATTGATTGACCGCCTCCCCACTAATCTGACCGGCGTTCCTGCCGATGTATTCGGATATCAGAGAGATGCCACTCCGGATGTCGGTGCTATCGAAAGTATAAAAAGTATTCTCCCGCCGAAAAATCTGAAAATAAAGAATCCCTGAATCGGGGAGCATCGATACCGGATTCATACGCAAAGTTTTTCCTTCAGGGGGCCTCGGAAACATATTCGCCGAGGGCGTGGTCTGGTTCGGCCTTCTCACTCTTTAGATCTCTGTGTTTCTTGACGCCGATGGATCAGATGGTAAAATGCAATGAATCGGTATTGGTTGCGCGAGATTTTATTCAAAATGATCTTCCGACCACCTGATTGCCGATTCGCCGTAATAAGCATCCGAATAGGCATCCTCGTAACCGCAAACTACTGAATCATACTCTGTGAACCTCCACATCAGGCCTGATCAAAGCCGCTCCATCTTTACAGCATGCTACAAACCGACTGCTATTCCGCCCCTTTGAGTCAATCGCCAAAGCCCACGGATTCAGGTAAAACTGCCTTGGCAGGATCAAGCCCGTTTTCCATGAAGCGATTGGCAGTCCGCGGTTCGGCCTGGACCATGGCCGGCTTCGGGATCGCTCGGGCTCTAAGACTTTCAGGAAATTTGATTCTGACGCGGATATTGTTCCCCGAGGCATTTGGCATCATGGCCCTTGTGGAGATGGTCCTGCACGGCATACAAATGTTCTCGGATATGGGTATCAGCGCAGGTGTTATTCGCGATCCCCGTGGTGACGATCAACGATTTCTCAATACCGCCTGGACACTTCAGGTGATTCGAGGGTGCGGGCTTTGGCTCGTGACGTGTATTGCGGCGTATCCAGTTTCCATCGTCTATCAGGAGCCGGTTTTAGCACTGTTGCTGCCTTTTGCCGGCTTGTCCGCACTGATCAATGGGTTTACTTCTACAAGCGTCCTGTCTCTTCGTCGAAATGTAAACCTCAAGCCTCTGGTTATTTGGGAGACCGCGAGCCAGGCTTTCGGCCTGCTGTGCATGATCGGACTTGCGCTGTATCTGCGTTCGGTGTGGGCGCTGGCGCTGGGAGGGGTCATCCGCATGGCCGTTGCGGCCTTAACGTCACAGTTTCTCATCCCCGGACGAAAACTCCGCTTCACCTGGGACCGATCTGCGGTGCAAGAGCTAGTTCGGTTCGGCAAATGGATCTTTCTGAGCACGGCGGTGACGTTTATCATTCAACAGGGCGACCGCGCTTTGCTGGGATTATTCGTAACCAAACAGACACTGGGCCTGTTCGCCATAGCGACTGTCTGGTCGAGAATGGGCATCCAGGCGTTGCTCCGCCTCAATTCTCAAGTCATGTTCCCGATCTATGCCAACCTCTACAACCGCGGTGATGCGCAACTGCGTCGACGCGTCTTTCGGGCGCGCTTGTGGTTGATTGGCGGTTTCGTTCCCCTGATGTGGGTGCTGTCGCTTGGCGGTCAGGAATTGATCGATCTGCTCTATGACCCTCGCTATGCCGATGCAGGATGGATGCTTCAAGTATTGTCGGTCGGGGCTATCGGTGCCGTTATCAACGTCACGTCGAGCAACATTCTCCTGGCGGTGGGTGATTCAAAACGTTACATGGTCCTGCAAACCGGCCGGGGCTTGCTGTTGCTCGCATGCATGGCGATCGGCGCTTCTCAGGCCGGCGTTACAGGCATGATTATCGGCGTCGCCGCATCAAAAATCGTCGACTACCCTCTGCTGGCCTGGGCGATCCGGCGTCACGGTGTTTGGATGCCGGCTCTTGATCTGGGAACTCTTGCAGTCTCGACCGCAGTGATCTCTCTGGGATGGGTTTGTTTCAACATTATATAGGGGATTCGGGAGTAAAAATCATAATGGGTGATTTTATTATACAAATTGGCAACCGAGTCGATCCACAGCATATTGCGCAAAACCTTCAGAATCGACCGGGTGTGGAAAATAGAAAGGCTCGTATATGGCGCTTCGAATGGGGGTCGGTGGTCATTCAGCCTCCGCCCGGTCGAAAATACGAGCCGTTTGAAAAAGACGGGCTGCTCTTTGCATGCGTTGGCCGCCCGAATATAATGGATGTCACCCGCGAATTAAGAGATCCATCCGGATTCTGCATCGAGGCTGCCGACCGTTGGCGCTCGGACTCACCACCCATTCAACTATTGGATACTCTGACCGGCATGTTCGTGCTTTTGAAAGTGGCTTCCGAACAGATTACGGTTGTGACCGACTTGCTCGGTTCGCAACCCCTCTATGAAACCACCGATCGGTCCGGGCAAACGAATTTCGTGGGCACACTGGCAGACCCGATAGCGAATCTGGCCGGGATGAGCGACAAAATAGATTCGGCATCGATTGGCGAACTCATCGTTTACGATCAGATCTCTTTTCCTTTTACGACCTTTCGTCATGTACGTGAGTTGGAACCCGGGGCAACGCACACTTGGAGAATCGCCGGTGGCGAAGTGCACAGAGACATGCACGTTTACTGGCAACCGATTGAACCGGATTCCTGGCTGGATCAAAGAACCGTTACCGAAAAGCTCGTTCATGCGATCCGTACAGGTGCAAAAGATATTGCTCAAGGATCAGAGCGTATTGCCGTTACGCTGAGTGGCGGCAGAGATTCCCGGGCTGTGCTGGCAGCATTGTTGCGGAATCGGGGTGTCGATGCGGCGTTGACGTTCTGCACACGAGAGAATCGCGAATCCCGAACAGCTGCTCAGATCGCTAAAGCGTCGAACGTTCGGCATATACTTGTTCGCCGCGATCCCGATTTCTACGGCACGGTGCTTGCGAGAACGATGCGTCTGCTGGGCTCGGAAGTCCGGGCAACGGTGCATGGCTATGCGATTGTGGATAACGGATTGGAGCATGAATTTGATGTCGTCATCGGTGGATTCCTTGCTGACACCTTGCTTAAAGACCACTTCATGCCGAACCAAATGCGTAACCGGCTAAGACGGGATTCATTATTCAAGAAACTGAAACATTTGATACGCCGGCGTGGGGGATCCAATGAAACGACCTCTCGCTGGCACGCTTCGCCGAACCTGCTGTCCGAAAATGTCCGCGATCAGATCTATGAACGGAGACAGACGCGATTAGAGCAATTGCTCCAGATACGTCCTGTAACGGCAGCCGAGTGGCAAGGATTCTACCCGATTAGTCGGCAGCATGACGTCGCCACAGCCTGGGGTAATAGCCGCCTCTTTTGCGCTGACGAACTGTTTTATCACCGTCATATGATCGAAGTTGCCGCTCTCCTGTCACCGATCGATCGTCTGGGAGGAAGTGTTTCGCGCCAGGCATTTGAAAGGATATGCGGCACGTTAAATCAATTCGTAAATGCGAATACGGGTATTCCGGCTTCTGCGAATGAACGAGAAGAAAGCAACCATCGTCGGGAATTAAGACAAACTCAGAAACTCGATAAGTTTCTGCATCTACCCGCGTCAGATAAGCCGTGGAATGATGTTCACCACAGCTGGGCGAATTCCAAAAAACTATTGCTGCATTCTCCCCACTGGAAAGCGTATCGACGACTGATGATCGATTCCAGAGCAACCGAAGTGCTTGAGTCCATTTTGTCCGAAGATGGTATGAGAATGTGCAATGAATACCTGGAAGAAGACGATCCTCGCGTACAATCGACACTCGTTCAGGTTGGTCTTCACGTGAAGAACTCTTTGGGCCTTTTCGAATCTTGATACAGATAGTTTTATTTTGGTTTCTTAACCCGCGAGAACTGAATTGAATTCCAGATCTGATTCCCTTGAAGAACTGACCCTGTGCACGTATAGTTCAGGTACAACAATGGTCAGGGAAGTACTTGGTGACTGGTTTAGCTTCCTGGGCGGAAAGCCGAGAGTTGTCATATTCTCAGTATCTTATAATATAACTCTTCCGGAGGTCTATCGTCAGCTTGAAAATGAAGGAATGATCGATATCCTGATACCGATTCAAGCAGGCGCTCGTTCTCCCCAGGAGATTGATCAATTTGGTGTATATAAGGCAATCTCCAAAGTGAATACCAAATGGGCCTGTTTGATAAAGCTCGATGTTCTGCCGTTCAGAGATGGACATGGGGACTGGCTCGAGACGGCAATTGAGAGAATAAACGCTGGTGGTTATTTCGGTTTTGGCGGCTCGTATCGTGCAGAAGATATGCAATCGGTCGGAAACGGGTTTTATCGAACACAGAAATACAGCCATAACTTCTGTATTTTCAGACCGGACGAATGGCTTTCGGCGGCCGGGCGGGCTAAGCAGCTGACCCTTCCGAAACTGCGGCATGGGAACGAACCCGTAGCAGCAGATAGATTTTTAATAGAGCGAACAATACAGGACTACATGAAATCAGAGGATCGCTACGTTTTAATACGGAATGAAGACCCTACCTGGACGGTGTTCCATATTAACCAATGGGGTGAAGATCTTCGCAAGATCCGTGAGACCTATTTAGCACGACGCGGGATCATTCCATTCTTGAACACCGGAAAACGAATTCCAATGTCTGCTTACAAGTATCCACCCTGGCAACGCTATTACGGATATCCCAAGCCTACTCTGCTCCAGCGTTTGCGGAGAAAATTCCGGAAGTTAATACACGAATCTTATTTCCACCTTTTCTAAAGCTATCGGAAGAATACCAAACGTAGGTAATTGCGTGAAAATCAACTGGATCATGGCAAGAGCCAACCTGTCCGGAGGCACCAAATCCAACCGCCTTATAGCCGAGGCAATGGTTCGAAGTGGTCACGAGGTCAACATCGCCTTTGTGGCGCTACCGAAGCCGTCACCCAAGCTCCTGCAATTTAAAAGATGGTTGCGCCACATTCATCACGAACTAAAGACGCAAGGTCAAAGGCATCATCATCTCGAGTACTCCGCGGCGACATTGATCCCGGTAATGGAAAACGTGATTCGACCGCAACACGTACCCGATGCGGACGTGTCCATCGCCACATGGTGGGAAACACGAGAATGGATCGAGGACTGGCCCGAGGAGAAAGGACTGAAAGCCTACTTAGTTCGGCACCACGAACTACACGGGGGAGATCCCAACCGGGTAGAGGCAACCTACCGAATGACAGGCCTGAAGTTCGTTATCGCCAAGTGGCTGCAGAAGCTCATGGCTGAGAAGTATGGGGACCTCAATGCTGTGCTGGTCCCCAATGGTGTGGATCGGTCACAATTCGATTCCATGGCCCGGGGTCGCGCGAATAGGCCGACGGTAGGTATGCTCTACGGTACGCAAGAATGGAAGGGCGCGGCTACCGCGTTTGAGGCATTGCGCCGGATACGAGAGAGATACCCGGATTTGCGAGCCATTGCATTCGGATCATCGCCGCTCCTGCGAAAACACAATCCACCGTCATGGCTGGAGTTTCACCTCCGGCCCCGGCAGGACGAAATCCCCCGGCTCTACCAGCAGGCGGATTGCTGGATCGTGCCGTCGACAACCGAAGGGTTCGGGATGCCGGGCCTTGAAGCGGCCGCTTGCCATTGCCCGATCGTCAGTACCCGTTGTGGCGGACCGGAAGACTACGTTGAGGATGGTATATCGGGATTCCTGGTCTCCATTGGTGATTCCGCAGAAATGGCCGATGCGGTCTGCCGCGTACTGGGAATGTCTGAAGATCGGTGGCAAGCCATGAGTCAAGCCAGTTACACGATATCGACCCGATTTGACTGGGACCGATCGGCCAAAATTCTCGAGGACACGCTTCTCAATGCATTGGCAGGCCGTGGTTCGTGCACCCGGGATCGGCCGGTGAAAAACGCCTGATGAGAATAGTCGCAGATATCATGTTGCTCGGGTGGCCGGTTGTGAGTCTGGTGTTGTTCTCCGTCCTTCGTCCGAGGCAGGCCGTGCTCGCCAGTTTGCTGGCCGGCTGGCTGCTGCTGCCCCAAAAGGTGGGCTTCAAACTCAGTGGATTGCCGGATTACACGAGAGTGACATCCGTCGTGCTGGGCCTCGTATTGGGTGTGTTGGTTTTTGACTTAAGTCGTCTATCCGGAATTCGATTGGGACGGTTTGACCTGCCGATCGTTGCATGGTGCTTATGTCCCATGGCGAGCTCGGTAGCCAATGGCCTTGGGATTTACGACGGCATTTCAGGAGTACTAACGCACGTGATTTTTTATGGGATCCCCTATTTCATAGGACGTCTCTACTTTTCCGACCATATCGGAATGCGCGAACTGGCCATTGGCCTGATCGTCGCCATGCTCTGTTATGTGCCATTAATCCTGTTCGAACTTCGGATGAGCCCCCAACTGCACAAGCATGTTTATGGTTTTCTACAGATTCCGTTTAAGATGATATGGCGGTTGGGATGGTATCGACCGATGGTTTTTTTGCGTCACGGCCTAGAGCTCGGCGTACTGATAGCCGGCGCTGCATTGGTGGCCGTCTGGTTGTGGCGAAGCCGATCCATCATACGGATCGGATGGCTGTCCGCTCGGTTCGCTGCGTTAATTTTGTTGGTCGTGTCTTTGCTCTGCCGGGCCCTGAATGGCTATTTTGTTCTGTTCATGGGCCTCGGTGCACTGTATACGACCAAAATGTTCAAGTCGCGCGCCGTTGTGATCCTTCTGGCACTGTTTCCGATATTCTATTGTCTTTAGCCGGGTTGAAATGGATTGGCATGCAGCCCCAATCATAAACCAGATAGAGTCGATCGATCCCCTACGCGCCAGATCATTCCAAAGTCGCATCAGCCACGAAATAACCCTGATCGACAGGGCATTGATGCGACCATACTTTGGCTGGGGCGGCTGGAATCGAAATCGTGCGGAATCACTAGCTGAGGGCGCGATGGGAAAGCGATCGATTACCGATAGCTTCTGGATTATCGTATTCGGAAAGAATGGCTTGGTCGGACTCGTGAGCGTTGGGTTTGTATTATTGCTGCCGATCCTGGTACTGACCAAGCGCCTCTCTGCTGCCGAATGGTCCCTTCCGGACAACGCACCGGCAGCCGCACTATCGATGGTTCTGCTCGGGTTCACGATCGATTGTCTCGTGAATGCGATGATGAGTCCCCTCTACTTCGTTATCGCCGGGGGTCTCATTTCTTACCGCCCTGCTCTGGAACCGGTTCAAGACGTAAGCCTACATTCGCGGTCGAGTTCATACTGACTGAATGCATGAATTCCCGGGACAACAGTGGCAAAATCGGTTCCCCTAGTCATCGGCGGGCACTATCTGCATGTCGCCGAGGTCATAACATAGCATTGGTGTGTAATTCGGGTATCCGCGGGCCTCATTTCAGCTTTTCCGAGCAAGCGAATCAAACCATACTTTTCCCCAGAGAAGGAGATGAAAACATGCAACTTTCTGTGAAAAACACTCTGATCGATTCGGTCAAGATTGTCATTCCGGAAGTTTTTCAGGATGATCGAGGATTTTTTATGGAAGTGTATCGAGAAGATCAATTCAGCGAACTCGGTCTTCCGTCAAAATTCGTTCAATTCAATCATTCCGGCTCAGTCCAAAACACGCTCAGGGGACTGCATTTCCAGTGGGACCCACCCATGGGGAAATTCATGCGTGTAACCAGAGGGACCGCGTTTCTGGTTGCCGTCGATATCCGCAAAGGATCTCCCACTCTTGGTAAATGGGTGGGAATCGAAGCCAGCGAAGAAAACAGATTGTCGGTATGGGCGCCTGCCGGTTTTGCCCGTGGATTTTGCGTGGTTTCAGAATATGCAGAAATCCAGTATCTGACCACAGGCACCTACAACAGTAACTGTGAATCAGGGATACTATGGAATGATGAGGCGGTTGGCATCGAATGGCCCGTGAAGGATCCTGTCCTTTCCGAAAAGGACAAGGTTGCCCAAACCCTTTCACAGTGGCATGAGACCGAGGAATCGGAGCACTTTCAATATTAACGTTTTCAATGAAGTCAGGAGGGTTCCATGAAAATACTGGTCGCAGGCGGTGCCGGCTATATCGGCTCGACAATAATACCCAAGCTGCTTGAACGGGGATACGACGTAGACGTTATCGATCTGCTCTGGTTCGGAAACCATCTGCCGGACAGAGTCAAGATCATACAGAAAGATATCTTCCGTGTCGAGGAAAAGGACCTGAAGGGTTATGATCAGATCATTTTCCTGGCCGGCCTCTCCAATGATCCGATGGCGGAATTTTCACCCTCGCAGAACTTTATCGACAATGCCTCTGCGCCGTCATATTTGGCCTATATTGCCAAGCGCGCCGGCGTCCGGCGGTATATCTACGGCAGTTCCTGCTCAGTCTATGGCTATACCGTTGAGGAACTATACGATGAAACCCGACCGACAATCTCTAACTATCCCTATGGTATATCCAAGCTGCAGGGTGAGTTCGGTGCCATGAAACAGCAGGATGACAGCTTCTCGGTAATTTCACTGCGCCAGGGCACCGTGTGTGGATACAGCCCTAGAATGCGCCTCGACCTCATCGTGAACACGATGTTCAAATGCGCGATTGAGGATGGCGTCATCACCGTAAACAATCCAGCCATCTGGCGACCGATCCTCGATATCCGTGACGCTGCAAAGGCTTATGTTCGATCCATCGAAACCAATGGGCAAATTTCCGGTGTATTCAATGTCGCCTCCGGAAATTATACGGTCGGCGAAGTTGGAGATTACGTGCAGGAAGGGCTGATCAAATATCTTGACATTCATCCGAAAATGAACATCAAGCACATCGAGGACTATCGAAACTACAAGGTAAGCATTCAAAAGGCGAATGAAGTGTTAGGTTTCAAACCCACATTTTCTGTAGTGGACACCATCAAGAGTCTGGTGGACAATCTGGATAGTTTTCGTGATTTCGAAAGCGACCAGTACTACAACATCCAGACTTTCAAGAACATAAAACACGGCAATTGAATTTTCTCAAAAATATAATCCCTATGGAGCATGACACATGAAAATCTCAGTAATCGGAGCCAACGGCCAGCTGGGCACGGATGTTTGTAGAGCGTTTCGAGACAATGGTGACGATGTCATCGGATTAAATCATGAGCATATAGAAATCAGTGATCATAATGATACGCGTAGCACGTTGGGGGACATTGATCCGGATTTTGTTGTCAATACCGCTGCGATGCACAATGTCGAGGAATGTGAAAAGGACCCAGAAAAATCTTTCGCCGTCAACGGTATTGGCGCCAGGAACCTGGCTTTGGCATCTCAGGAAATCGGCTTTACGCTCATGCACATCAGCACGGATTACGTATTTGATGGTGTGAAGCAGTCTCCGTATCTGGAGTCAGACTGCCCGAGGCCTTTGAATGTCTATGGAAACACCAAGATCGCGGGAGAATTTTTTGTGGAGACCATTGCTGAACAGTATTTTATTCTGCGTGTTTCCGCCATTTATGGAGAGAGTCTTTGCCGGGCCAAGGGAGGTCTGAATTTTGTTACACTGATGCTCAAATTGGCCAGTGAACGTGATGAGATTCGGGTGGTGAATGATGAGTTTGTCTCACCGACGTACACCAGAGATATCGCCAAACAGATCGTCCACATGGCAGGGTCCTCACATTACGGCCTGTACCATGGGACTTCCCAGGGAAGTTGTTCCTGGTACGATTTTGCTGCAAAAATCTTTGAACTTACGGGTTCAACTGTAAAACTTACCGTCGCCGATCCCGGAGAATTCCCGGCCAAGGTGCCGCGACCGACTTACTCCGTTTTAGAGAATAAAGGCTTGCAGGAAGCCAAACTTGACATCATGCCGCCTTGGGAAAAAGGCCTGAAGAGCTACCTGAAAACATTGCGTGAAAAATAACACGCCGGTCGGCCATCGGGCCGCGCCGCCTGTCCTATTGCAAGCGGACACTCCCCCCTTTCGGTTAATAGATAATCCAACACATCGGAAAACCTCAGCTATGAATAAAACGGCACATCACAACGTTGACGTCCCTCTGGTGGTAGCCGTCGTTCTGACGTGGAACGACACGATTATGACCACAAAATGTATCGAGACGCTGTTCAACAGCAGCTACGAAAATTTAAAAATTGTCGTTGTCGATAACGGCTCAAATCCACCAGCCTGTCCCATTTTAAAGAATCGTTTCCCTGATATTATCCCCGTCCAGCTTTCGAAAAATTGGGGATTTACAGGTGGATGCAACCGGGGCATCGAAAAAGCCATTGAATTGGGCGCCAAGTACGTTTTTCTACTCAATAATGACACCCTTGTTGGTAGAGAGGCCATACCCAACTTAATAGAATGCATGGAAAATAATACCCACATCGGTTTAGCCAGCGCCATATTGCTGAATCCCGAAACGCCGAAAACCGTCCAGGCTTACCGCGGATGGATTGACAGGGATAAAGCATTCATAACAAGGCCAGGCTATGATGATCCTTTTGAAACTTCCTACCGGAGAACGGTCCGCAGTGAGTTTGTCTCGGCGTGTGCGATCCTTATGAGGACAAAAACTCTATCGGAGGTTGGATTATTTGACGAAAGTCTTTTTACAAATTGGGAAGATTACGATTTGTGTATACGTTGTACCGATGCCGGCTGGGAACTCGCGGTCGTTGGAACTGCCGAAGTCGTTCACCGCCGACACCAGACAACCGGCTCCACCTCGCCGTTTATTACTTACTTTGCGACTCGAAACAGGCTTATCTGCCTTTTCCGGTACGGGAACTCATTTCAAATTTTGAAAAACTCATTATTTATACTTCGTTCCTTCTTCCGAAAAGTAAAAATGTATGGGTTTGGCAATATCGAGTGCCACCGGGCGTTTATAAAAGCATGGTTTGATTTTATACTTGGAGTAAGGGGCGAAGGCAAGGCGCCCGCAAACCGGGATGACAAAGAAACCGGTATAAAAACTTCCAAACCACACCACTCCTATAAGAGCGGCGACTTGACACCCTGACAGAATAGTTTCCGTTTAGAGACATGCCCAGAGACGCCGAATGAACTCACCATGACAAGAATGCCCGATTTCATCATTATTGGAGCTATGAAATGCGCCACTACCACGCTGCATGAGCAGTTGGCGCAACAGCCGGGCATTTTCATGACCGAACCCAAGGAGCCATATTTTTTTAGTAATGATGATGTGTGGGCAAAGGGTCAAGAATGGTATGCAGGTCTCTATGACAGTGCCGCATTGGGCGATATATGTGGTGAATCGAGCACACATTACACCAAACTGCCAACTTATCCACAGACAATCTTGCGAATGCTCACCCATGTGCCTGAAGCAAAACTCATTTATGTCATACGTCACCCGATCGACCGGTTGATTTCTCATTATATTCACGATTGGTCCGAAAGAATCATCGATGAACCGATTGATGAGGCCATTGCCAATCGTCCTGAACTGATATCTTACAGCAAGTATGCGATGCAGATCCGCCCGTTTCTCGAGAATTACGGCGACGATAATGTCCTGCTCGTGTTCTTTGAACATCTTCTCTTAGAACCTCAACAAGAGCTCGAGCGCATCGCCCGGTTCATAGGGTATTCCGATAGACCGGTATGGCACCGCGACAGTGCCGCCAACGTCTCTTCGAAGCGAATGCGACGAAGCCTTTTTCGCGACGCTATCGTTTGGAACCCATTCTCCACATGGCTTCGCCGCAGACTCGTCCCGCAGGCGACACGCGATTGGGTCAAAGGCTTTTGGCAAATGAAGAAGAGGCCTCAACTGGGGGAGCGAATGCGAAATGAGCTCGAGAACATCTTCGACGAAGACCTTTCCAGGCTCAGTCTATGGGTCGATGCCGACCTTTCCTGTAGGACATTCGCGCAGGTTGCGAAAGCAACGATGCCAAATTGGGAAATTTCATCACTTGAATCTTAAATTTAGGCATTGCAGAAAGCTTCAGTATATTTTCACTTTTCCAATGCCGACCAGCTGCTGGTCTCATGGCACCATCGGCCCTCCTGTGGGGTCTTTATTTTGATCATTATAAATAACTATCTCTCTTTCCATCGCATAGGTATTTAAAATATTCTCGGAACAAAAATGAATAAAAAGACTATATATTTTATTTTTTTAAGTTTTTTGTCTGTTATTGCTGCTGTATTGGTGGTTAAACATATATGTTTCATGTGGGATTCTTTCCGATATGGATTAGTTGCAGATGAGATACTCAAGGGTAATGGATTAAAAGTACCACTTTTATACTTTCACAGCAATCTGACTTTTAGCGATGGCAGCGTTCCTTTTCTTGTCCAACCGCCGCTATTTCCAATAGCATTGGCAGTTTTTGGCGGCATTTCCGTAGACAACTATTTTGCCGCTCAACTTCTTAATTTTTTATCTTTCTATATTTCCGTCGTATTGTCTTATCTTATTTTAGTTCACTTTCTTTCTAATAGATTTTTGGCCTTTTTTTCTACTATTGCCATATTCTCCTCTCTTCCGATGTTACGTGCAACTGCTACTATTTGGAGTGAACTTCTATTCACAACCTTTTCAATGGTGGCGATCTACTTCATTTTAAAATCAAGAATCTCCGAAAAAGGCCATTACTACGCTATTGCAGTTGGCATTTTATCTTGTTCAGCTATATTGACAAGATATATCGGAGTTTGTTTCATTCTTCTGATTTCTTATGAAATATTGCACATAGTTTTCATCACTAGGAACAAAAAAAACCTGATCTCTTATTCTATATCATTGTTTTTAACAATTTTCGCTTTATCAATGTTATTTCTGCGAAATTACCTGGTAACAGGATCAATACGTGGATACGAACAACTAAGTTTCGATAGGTCACTATCGGAAGCTTTTTCTATTTCGCTGGAGATGCTTTATTACGGCTTCAAATATAAACCGTATTTGGACCATTTACCGAAGCCATTATTTATTCTTATTCTGTGTTTTATAGTAGGAATATGTTTTCATTTATATTTTAGGAATAATAATTACAGAATGGACATCAAAGGTTTGTTTCTCAAGGGAATGGATGTTTTGATTGTCTATTTGTTGAGTTATTTCTTTCTTATGGTCTACGTCATGCTGAAAGTAGAGCCTGCAGGCTTGAGTCGTTTTTTTACTCCATTAGTTCCGATCCTTTTAATATTACTAATTGCCAATGCAGTAATTTTCTTCAAGCACATTTTTTCAAGTAGAGGCGAGATTTTTGTAATACTTCTGTTATCTATAACATTTTTGGTGCACCTAAATCTTTATCAAAATAACTATAAAGCCTGGGGCAGGGATTTGGATGCTTTTAGAAATAATTCGATTACTCAATGGGTTATTAAAAATTGCTCAAAGGATCAGCCGATAACAACAAACCAACATTTTTTATTGAGTTTTGTGTGCGGCAATCCTGTCATGAGAATTCCAAGAACAGCTGATATGAATAGTATTCCAGATGATTTAAGTACGACCTTGCAACAAAGAATGTATGAAGTCGGCACAGAGTTTTTAGTTTTATATCATGGCGTCAATAAGGATGATAATGGAAGTTACATGGCGAATTTGTACAACAACAGAGTGAATCGGGATAATTTCGAAGTGGTTTTCAGCAATAATCAAGGCGTTATTTACAAACTGCGGCAGGAAGAAATTAGATGATCAAATAGCATCCAACATTATCGGTATGTCCTTTTGATGCAACTTTTTACTCGCAAAATAGGAATCGTGATCATCGGTCGCAATGAAGGAGAGCGATTCAAGCGGTGTCTGCTTTCCGTGCGAGACAAAACCGAGAGAATTGTGTATGTCGACTCCGGATCGACTGATGGCAGCATCACATTCGCGAAGTCACGCAGGGTGGATGTGGTAGAACTCGACATGACGCTTCCCTTTACTATGGCTCGCGGGCGTAACTCCGGATTTAGGCGGTTGCTCGATATGAAACCGGATACCGAATTTGTGCAGTTTATCGACGGAGACTGCGAACTGGTTGACGGATATCTCGAATCGGCTGTCCTCGCAATGATGAACCACCCTGATATCACTATTGTGACAGGACGCCGGCTAGAACGCCATCCGGATGCGTCCATTTACAATAGACTGTGCGCGATTGAGTGGGGCAAGGACTTGGGTGAAATCCAGTCATGCGGAGGAGACATGATGGTTCGGCCCGAACCGTTCATTGCCGCCGGCATGTTTAATACCTCCATGATTGCCGGGGAAGAGCCTGAATTGTGTGTTCGAATACGAAAGGCCGGCGGGAAAATCGTTCGCATCGATCACGACATGACGATACACGACGCTGCCATGCTCAAGTTCAGTCAGTGGTGGCGGCGCGCTATACGCGCCGGACACGCAAGCGCGGAAGGGTGCGCCATTCACGGCAGATCACCCGAACGGCACAATGTACGTGCCGTGCTCAGTGCATTGTTCTGGGGCGTTTCGGTGCCGATCGTTGCCGTTGGATTCCTGATAGCGGCTGTATGGTGGCCGTGGGCCGTGATGGGTTCTCCAATCACGCTATTCGGCTATGTCGCATTGGCCGCCAAGATCTCACGCTCCATGCGGCGCAAAGGTTTTATTGCATTTGATGCTCGGCTGTACGCTGCCGCCTGTGTCTTGGCCAAATTCCCCAAGAGTCTCGGTATTTTCCAATTTTGGTTAAACCGCTTGCGTGGCAGGCCAAGCACATTGATCGAGTACAAACAGGCTTCGGCCGGTGATGTCGGGGAACTAGCCCGTTCCGACCATTAGCTCGACCGATACCCCCATCGTTGTAAACGCACCAGGTAATTTCTTAAACATAACGGGAATCGATGATCCATTACATAACGACCAACGGAATCGGCAACGCTTGGGTAGCCAACGAATTGAGTATCGTGAGTGAGTCGGGCATACCGTTCATGCTGCACGGAATGCGCAAACCGGAAGCGATCTATCACCGTGCTGAATGGGCGGAACGGTTGGATGAAGAAACGCGCGTGATATACCCCATGCCTCCGCTCAGTACGTGCTTCTCGATTGTGGTCTCACCATTTCTTTTCGGGCGACGGTTCATGGCGTGTCTCATCAATGGGCTCTTCGGAAAACGGGAAAACTTCCGGGCCCGTTTGGCGTGTCTGGCACATTTTTTCGTCGCCTGTCACTGGGCGCGGGAGTACCGTCGGGCCCCGATCACCCATATACATTCCCAGTGGGCACACTCCTGCTGCACCATTGCGATGTACGCCGCATGGCTGCTTGACAAACCGTTCAGTTTCACAGGACATGGCACAGACTTATGGCGTGATCGTGTAGCCCTTGAGGACAAAATTCGAAGAGCCGATTTCATTGCCTGCATTTCGAACTTCCATCGCGAGCTCTATCTCAAACATGGGGCGCACCCTGAACAACTGCACCTGGTCTACTGCGGCATCGATGTGCAACGTTTCTCGCCGCCATCCGAACACTACCGACCGGATGATGGCATCATCCATATACGTTCCTCCGGCCGTCTTGTTGAAAAAAAGGGGTTCATCTATCTTATCGAGGCATGCCGGATTCTGGCTGATCGCAACGTTGAATTCGAATGCACGATCGCCGGTAGCGGTCCGCTCGAACAGAAACTGCGCGATGCCGTCAGAGAACTCGGCCTGGAAGACTATGTGACCGTCACCGGTAAAGCGCTTAAACAAGAAAATATCGCTGCCTTTGCGCACAGCGGCACTGTATACTGCCTGCCTTGTGTCTGGGCGTCGGACAATGACGCCGACGGTCTGCCCCAAATGCTGATGGAGACCATGGCAAGCGGTCTACCCGCCATTTCCACTCGCCTCGTCGGTATTCCCGATCTGATCATCGATGGTAAAACAGGCCTGCTCGTCGATCCCAACAACCCGGCGCAGATCGCGGATGCCATCGAGCGAATCGCATCCGAAAGGAAACTTGCCAAACGATTGGCCGATGCCGGGCGCAGACATATCATGCAACACTTTGAATTGGAAAGCGCACTACAACCATTGCTTGACCTATACCACCGGAAGCTCGATGTAGCGGGATATCAGCCCATTATTTAAATACGCGACGCGATGTCCGAGCTACTCAATATAAAAGAAAACTTCATAAAAAAGTGAGTGACGTATCATTAGTCGTGTCCAGTCTATGGCAACAGAAAACTTTGGATTCTTAGATTTCTTAAAATCGGCGCAATTTGTGACGATAAGGTCAAAAGTAGAGTATTTCCTTTAATAACGATAAACTTAAAATTGGTATGGTCAAACCTCAAATTACCGAAAAAATCAGTCGCAAGCTTAAGCAGGCCTCAGCTTGCGCTTTGACTGCGCGGGCCGGTGAAATCCACTTAGCGCCGTTTGTAACCTTGAAAGGGGTAGCCGACGAGACCCTAAAGCTTCTGGTCACTGATAGCCGTGGGCGCTCGATTGCGGTCATCATGTGGTCATCTGCAGTGGCTCCCGATATGGTGTCGAGGGGTGCTGCGCGAGCCCGTGCTGCCCGAGAAGCTCTCGGGGCAAACCTTGATAGTGTACCTCTGATGCCGTTGCTTGAAGGCACCTTGGAAGATAGAACTTTCGCTGTGATGCCGCTCATGATCCCCCTGAGCACCAAGAGGCTCATCGGCCGCGTCCAGCGCTGGCGCATCGCACCAAGCATCTTACGTTGGCTGCAGGGAGCCACGGTTAGGACGCGTAAAGAACTCTCTACTGAAGAGAAAACGACAGGTTTCGGGCACCCCCTGGAGTATCTGAACTCCATGGAGGCAATGCCCGCGGGGTTACGTTATCGCACTGAAATTGCGCTCCGGCGTCTGTCAGACGGCGAATGGTCCCCAAGCACTGTGCTAATGCATGGAGATTTGTGGATTGGTAACATCCTCATTGATCCGCGTCGCAAAGACCGACCGTGGCATGAGCGCTTCGTCGTGATTGACTGGGCTGGAGCAGCCGTCCAGGGTTACGCTATTTATGACCTGATTCGCGTCGCGCTCTCTCTCCGCCTTCCACAAAGCAGATTCCTCTCTGAGCTCTCGCGTCAAGTCGAGATACTCGGTTGCGATATGCAAGACGCGACGTCATACCTCCTCGCCGCGCTCGGTCATATTGGCAGCCATCTTGAGTACTTCCCCTTGGAACGTTTCGTGAGAATGTCGTTGACCTGCACTAACTACCTTGAGGACACTATCAAATGAAGTCTCAAGTCATACAAACCTCTGCCTTCAACGTATTTTGTAGTCCGCGGTCAAAGATAAGCCTGCATGTGAATGGCAGCCACCTGGTATCCGCCGATGGTGTAGAAACGTTCCCTATTCATGATGGTATTCCCTGCTTCCTACGCTATAAATCATGCGTTGAGGCAAATGGCGAAGATGAACTTATCGAGCTCAACAGAGTTGCCGCGAAGCGAGGCTGGCGCGAATCAGTAGATCAAATCTACGGCCGCGGTAGTCCCATGAGTCGCTATGTTTGCACGAGTACGCGTGCAAATTTTCTCGATCTGCTCTCACTGGGTGCGTCGTCGACTGTGCTGGAGCTCGGTATTGGATTTGGGCAGATCACCGTGGCGCTCGCGCAACGAGCCCAGCGGGTGCATGCTTTAGAAGTGCGCCATCAACAGGCTCTGTTCGCACGACGACGCTGCACCGAGGAGGGACTGACGAATGTTACTTTCGCGTGCGGTGGAGACGATTGCCGACTCCCATATCACGAACGAGCAATCGACGTCGTAATCCTCAATCTGGTGTTCGAGTGGTGCTCGTCTCGCAACTTGGAGGAACCTGGGGAGATTGGTCAAAGGATCCTGTTGAAGGAAGTGTTTCGCGTATTAAAGCCTGGCGGAACGCTATTTCTCGCTACGAAGAATCGCTTCGCACTGCGCCTGCTGCTAGGCAAGAGGGACGAGCATGCGTTCGCCATGAGGTTTGGCCATGCACTCCCCGGTTGGCTGATGAGGACCGTTCTTCGTATTAAGGGACATGAACACACGACCGGAAGAATCCACTCCTATTCTCATCTGGGTCAGATGCTTCGCCAAGTTGGCTTCGCCGATCTAAGCTCCTTCTGGGCTGCGCCAGAGATGCGGTATCCAATGCAATACATTCCAACCGATGCATACTCAATTCGTGAAGCGCGGCGAGAACCCAACCTTGTCCAGGGAGCGTCTCGGAGCACACGGGCAGTAATGCGTTGAATACCGAGCTCCCTGGTTAAGTACTTCACCCCCGGCTTGCTGTTCATCGCGAGAAGGGCATGATCGGTCCTGGTTTCTTGGCTCAAGCAGCTCTGTAAATTTCAGCTTAAAGAGTTGTTCTTAGGCGAAACGGCGTTTCAAACCTCTCAACAGCATCACGACAATTTGGGAATGATATTTGCGAACGAGAACTTTTTTTCGACATCAAGGCCTTGGACAAATTGTATCACGGTCATATAATTTAATCCTTTGGATAAATTATTAAGCGTAACACAGACATTGGGGAAAAAAACCGCTTCCTCATCTTCACTAATTATGAATAGTGACCTTTCAGCAAACCTATCTCGACGCTATTGCGTGATCACTCCATGTCGCAACGAGGAAGACCACCTCCTACAGACTGTGAGCACAATAGTGAATCAGACCATCGTACCGACAACCTGGGTAGTCGTGGATGACGGATCCTCAGATGCGACCCCTAAACTTCTCGAAAAAGCTGTGCAGAATTACCCGTTCATCGAGGTAGTGCGAAGGGAGGATCGCGGTAAACGGAGCGTCGGTCCTGGGGTGATTGAGGCTTTTTATGCCGGCCTGAAGACAGTTAACCTGGATGAATTCGACTATGTATGCAAGCTGGATGCGGATCTTGAGTTACCGGAGCGCTATTTCGAACGCCTGATGGAGGAGATGGAATCAGAGCCATGGTTGGGAACGGTGTCGGGCAAAGTTTTCATCCGGGATGGTAACGGCCAGGAATTCCATGAGATCCGGGGTGATGAAAACTCTGTTGGTCCGTGCAAATTTTATCGCGTACAGGCGTTTCGGGATATCGGAGGCTTCGAGCGGCACGTGGGTTGGGATGGTGTGGATGGACACCAGTGCAGGGCTCGCGGCTGGCTGGCACGATCGATCATGTGCGATGAATTGAAAATCATCCATCGGAGACAGATGGGCTCCAGCGACCATGGCATCTACATAGGCCGCGTAAGGGGTGGGCTCGGCCTGTGGTATATTGGAAATTCGCTGATCTATGTCGTAGCGCGTTCAGTGGCCCGGCTTAATGAGAAGCCGCGGATTTTCGGATCGTTGTGTACGTTCTGGGGGTATTTGCATGCATGGTTCACCCGACACGAGCGATTTGGGGATGACGCCTATCTTAGGACGCTGAACAGATTCGAGCGAAAAGCCCTCTTGTATGGCAAACGCCACGCGGTCGAGACATTCAATCGGGAGATTCTTGCGTGGAGGCGTAGCACCCCGAATAACGAACCCACATATGCTCGAAGGACAACAGCCGTTGAAAGGCCGTAAGAAAATTCTCGCCCTTTCATCGGGCGGCGGACATTGGGTTCAACTCAGAAGGATTATGCCCGCGTTTGAAGGCCATTATATCGCGTACGCCACGGTGAATTCTCACTACCGGTCCGAGGTGCCGGGTGCTGTTTTCTATGAGGTGGTCGACGTCACCCGGTGGAACAAAGCAAAATGGATTGTCGCGGTCGCTCAGCTGTTGTGGATCTTCCTGAAAGAGCGTCCGGATATTGTGGTCTCAACGGGCGCCCTGCCGGGGTATCTGGGGATTCGGCTCGCCAGCGCGTTGGGAAAACGGACAATCTGGGTGGACAGCATCGCAAACGTTGAGGAGCTCTCGATGTCCGGCCAGCGTATCGGTGCATATGCCGACCTGTGGCTCACCCAGTGGCCCCATCTGGCCAAAGAGAATGGCCCCGAATATGCGGGACAAGTGCTGTGATCTTCGTAACCGTCGGCTCCCAGATGGCATTCGATCGATTGATCGATGCCGTTGATCAGTGGGCTGGAGAAACCGACCGAACGGGAATATTCGCGCAGATCGGCCCTTCCGATTTTCAACCCCGTCACTTTGAGTGGACTCAAGAACTGACAGCCGTCGAATTTCGTGAGTACATGTCGAAAGCAGATGTGATCGTCGCTCACGCGGGAATGGGGACCATCCTGAATGCGATGGAAATGGGCAAACCGATTTTGGTGATGCCGCGCCGTGGTGATTTGAGAGAAACCCGAAACAACCACCAGATCGCCACAGCCAAGCGATTTGAGGAACGATACTGCCTAAATGTTGCCTACGATGAGAAGAGTCTCTCCACGAAACTGGATGAGCTGATGCTTTTAAAGCCCAGCAAACGAATTGGCCGTCAGGCATCACCTGAACTTCTGAAACGCTTGGTCAATTTCGTTGATTCGGTGTAAATCCAACTTAAGGATAAATGAATGATTATTTCCCAAACACCCTATAGGGTCAATTTTGCAGGCGGGGGCACAGACCTGCCGGTATTTTACATGCAGGAGCCGGGTGCGGTTTTGTCTGTGGGCTTGAAACATCACATGTATGTTACGGTCAGTCCCCGTTTCAAGGAAAGCACACGCGTTGCCTACACGAAAACAGAAATCTGCGACGCCGTCGATGATATCCAGCATACCATTGTGAGAGAAGCGCTCCGCATGACCGGTCTGGGTAAACATCTCGAAATTACTACGATCGGTGATGTCCCGGCCGGAACAGGGCTAGGCTCATCCAGCAGCCTGGCGGTGGGATTGTTGAGTGCCCTATATGCCTACAAAGGCAATGTTACCAGCCCGTCCAAACTCGCAGAGGAGGCCTGCAATATCGAGATCGATATCCTCAAAAAGCCGATTGGCAGACAAGATCAATATGCCGCTGCTTTCGGATCCCTGAACTACATCCGGTTCAACCCGGACCACACCGTGGATGTCGAACCAGTTCCCTACCGGCCGGAGACCCTGGCTGAACTCGAAAAGCGGACGCTGCTGCTTTATACCCAACAGCAGCGAGACGCGGATAAGATCCTGGTTCAGCAGAGCGCTGAAACCCAAAAAAAGGATAAGTTCACGGTACTTAAGGCCATGCGAGATCTGGCAGGCGAGATGCGAACCGCCATCTCCGGTGAAGGTGATCTGGATGCGTTTGCCGGACTGTTGCATGAAGGCTGGCGTTTAAAACGGTCCATCGGTTGCGGCATCAGCAATTCCGCCATCGACAGCTGGTATGAAGCAGCCCGAAAAGCCGGGGCCCAGGGCGGTAAGCTTCTCGGGGCCGGAGGCGGCGGCTTTCTGCTGTTGGTTGCCCCGCCCGAAAGGCATGACGCCATCAGGGAGGCCCTCGGACATCCCCAGGAAATCGCTTTCAAAATCGACCGGCGCGGAAGCCGGGTTATTTTTATCAGCGACAGATACTCTTTTTAACCCTTTCGAGGAATCGACCCTATGAATATTCTGATTACAGGCGGTGCCGGTTATGTTGGAAGTGCCTGCTTGCGGTACTTGCATGAAAGAGGACATCACGTTGTGGCCTTCGACAATCTTATTCAGGGGCACCGGTCCGCAGTTGGAGATTCCACCCTGATAGAAGGCGATATTGCAGACACACAAAAAGTTGTTCAAACACTACGAGACATGCATGCCGACGCCGTAATGCATTTTGCGGCCGCCACGTATGTTAGGGAATCCGTCGAAGACCCGGAATATCATTACCGAAACAATATTTATGGCACCATGTCCCTATTGAATGCCATGCGTGAAGCAGGAGTAAAGCGTATTCTTTTCTCCAGCACCTGCGCGACCTACGGGGATAATCCAGAATGCCCAATGACCGAAGAAATCCTTCAAAACCCCTGTAGCCCGTATGCCCGAACAAAGCTTAGTGTTGAGTGGATGATCCAGGATTTTTCCCATGCCTATGGTCTCGGATACGCCCTTCTTCGATACTTCAATGCTGCCGGGGCTTCACGAAACGGCAATTTCGGAGAGGCCCATCACCCGGAAAACCACCTGATACCCCTTGTGCTGCAAATCCCTTTGGGCCAGAGAGAAAAACTGGAGGTTTATGGAAACGACTATTCAACACCTGACGGCACCTGCATCCGGGATTATATTCATGTTGATGATCTTGCCTCCGCCCATCTGCTGGCCATTCAAGCGACGGAACCCGGATCGCAAAACATTTTCAATGTGGGAACAGGCACGGGAAATTCTGTCATGGAGATTATCAAGGCTTGCGAAGCGGTGACGGATCAAACCATCCCTTATGAAGTGGTGGCAAGAAGGCCAGGCGATGCACCCGCATTGGTGGCCGAACCGACAAAACTGCGAAAAGAACTCGGCTGGAACCCTATATACACGGACATAAAAGAAACCATTGCCAGCGCGTGGAGGTGGCACAAGAATCATCCAGACGGCTATTAGAAACTATCTCAAGAAGCAGGTTGTCCGGCGTTTTATCGGGTCGTCTTGTCCCGTCGAAGCTTGAAAAGCGAAGTCGGAAGCTCGAAGAGCGGAGCCCGAAGCCTTGAGCCCTATACCCTAAGCCATAACCCCTAAACCCCAAGCCCTATGCCTTAAGCCCTGAGCCTTGAGCCTTGAGCCCTATGCCTTAACCCATAACCCCTAAACCCTAGGCCTTATCTGTAGCTGACAGCGAGGTGACATATGAACTCATTCTCTGAGAAATACCTGAACGGACTCTACAGTGTACTGAACGAATTTCCCCATGAAAATTTCGACAAAATGATACAGGAGATTATGACGTCCTATAAGGAGGAGAAAAACATATTTGTAATGGGAAACGGCGGCTCAGGATCTACGGCATCACACTGGACCTGTGATATCAATAAGGGGTGCTGTCTCCACCTTGAAAAGAAATTCAAGATGATCTGTTTAAATGACAACATCCCGACGATGATGGCGTATGCAAACGATGTTACTTATGATGACATTTTTGTTGAGCCCATGAAAAATTTCTTTCAACCGGATGACCTGGTCATCGGGATCTCCGGCAGCGGCAATTCAATGAATGTCCTGAAGGCCATTGACTACGCCAATAACAATAACGGCCGAACCATAGGTCTTTGCGGATACGAGGGCGGCAAACTGCATGACATGGTAGACATCCCCTTACTTGCCAGGGTCAATGACATGCAGAAAGTCGAGGATGTCCACATGATCATCGTTCACATTTCCATGCAGGCCATTTCAAGAGAGCTCGGAACCCACTCATCAATCTGTTAAGGTATTTACCATGAATTTCCCAGTTTCGTTGCAGCAAAATAAAAGATCTGTATTGGGTATCGTTGCTTTGACACTCTTTATTGTTGCCTATTACCCAATTTTTCAAATTCTGGTGAAGAAATGGGCGTCGTCTGAAGAGTATTCTCATGCGTTTGTGATTCTGCCGATCATTCTTTACCTGGTGTGGCAAAAGCGGGCCATTTTCCAGGAAAGTCAGGTCCGGTATTCGTCGGTGGGCCTGGTACTCCTGATCATATCGGCTCTGTTTTACCCTGTTTCTCTTCTGATACAGATGCGCACCATTATCGCGCTATTCATGTTCCTTACAGTAGTCGGTACAATTATTTACCTATTTGGCACCGATACGCTGAAAGCCCTGTTTACCCCGCTTCTGCTGCTGGCGATGTTGATCCCGGTGCCGGAGAAGCTCTTTATCCAGCTTACCTTTCCGCTTCAATTAATTGTCTCTCAAATCAGCGAAGTCGTGATCCGGTTTTTTGCGGTACCCATTCTCCGTGAAGGCAACATTATGTTCATACCCGGAAAAACGTTCGAAGTCGTTGAAGCCTGCAGTGGACTGAGGTCCATGATCTCACTGCTGACGTTGAGCGTGATTTTTGGTTATTTCAGACTCCGGAAGGTATCCTCGAAGCTGGTGTTGGTAGTTGCCAGTGCACCCACAGCGATATTTGTCAACATCATCCGGGTCGTCACCATGATCCTGCTCTTTCACTTCTTCAAGCTGGACTTGTCCGAAGGTACATTGCACACGTTAACCGGGATATCGATTTTCGCCATCGCGCTGTTAACCCTCTTTCTGGTCGAAAGAATATTGGAAAAATGGGAAATAAAATCGAATTCAAATTAAGGGTGCTTATCGGGGTGTTTTTGGCAACCTGTGTGCTTGTTTACTGGACTACGGAGCCGTCAGTAGCCATAAAGAAACCGTCAATGACACCCTATTTTATGCAGGTTGACGGGTACAGAGTAGTAAATCAGGCCAACCTGCCCGAAAATGCGGTAGAGATGCTTGAATTGGATGACTTCATTTTCATGAACTATGATGGGCCCGAAGGAAGGGTCAACCTGTACATAGGTTACTACTACACAGCCGATAAAGCATACGCAGCGCACTCTCCTATGGTGTGCTATGCCGCCCAGGGTTGGAAGATCGCCGAAAAGGCCAAAAAACACCATTTGAATGTCGGGTCGTATGAGATTCAATACGAGGAGATCATCACATCCTACGGAAATCAGGCAGAACTGGTCTTGTACTGGTATCAAGCAGACCAGCTTACGGAGACAAATGCCTATATGAACAAACTTAAAATGGGATACAACAAGGTCACTAAAGATACCGCGCAGCATGCCTTTGTTCGAGTCGCCGTACCCATCGGCAACGGCTCCTATGAGAATGCCAAAAAATCAGGGGTCGATTTCATTCGTGCATTTTATCCAAATTTGGTTGAATTCATCAAATCCAATACAGTAGAATCTCTTTAAAATACCATTCTCATTTTTCTTTCCTTACTGCAGGTACAACGAAAGACTTTTCGCAATTACACATTGCCGTGTCTCCTGTTTCAAGTTTAATCAAATGATATAAAAAGGGAATTTTTATGTGCGGAATTGTCGGCATCTTAGCTCGAGACAGATGGGACGACGCAGGTTGTCCCATCAAGCCAATGGCGGATACAATAAGTCACCGGGGACCTGATGACGAAGGTCAAATCGTTGACGATCGTGTGGCTCTCTACCACAAAAGACTGAGTATCATCGATCTGGAAATGGGTCGTCAGCCCATGTCGCAAGACGGTGTAACGATCGTTTTCAATGGCGAAATCTATAATTACATCGAGCTCCGGCAGGAATTGATCGGTCTAGGGCACCGATTTGATACCAATTCGGATACCGAAGTCATCCTGCGTCTATACCTGGAAAATGGGTACGATTGCATCAATAAACTGAACGGCATGTTTGCGTTCATCATTTACGATCGAAACAAGCAGCGGGTACTTTTGGCTCGTGATCATTTTGGCATCAAACCGCTCTATTACTGTTGGACGGATCGTCAGCTTGTTATTGCATCGGAAATTAAAGCCATACTTGCACACCCGGATGTGACCCCGGAGCCGAATTTTAAAGCGATTTGTGACTATATCACCTTCCAATTCGTACTGGGCCAGGCTACCATGTTCCATAATGTAAACAAATTGCTCCCGGGCCATTACATGACCATAGACCTGAAGACTTTCTCAACCAACGTCGTCCAATATTGGGATCCAAGCTTCAGAATAGACACCTTTCACACCGAGGAATACTTCACCCACACATTACGCCAACTACTGGAAGATACCATCAATATTCAGCTCCGAAGCGATGTCCCCGTAGGTGCCTACCTTAGCGGCGGCATGGATTCGAGTATCGTCACGCTGCTAGCCGCTTCGAAATATAACGGGAAAATCCAATGTTTTCATGGTGCGTTCAGAGAAGGGCCTGAATTCGATGAAAGCAGATACGCGCTGGAAGTCTCCAAAAATTCCGAATCCGATTTTCACCAAATATACCCAACCGAGAATGATTTTATCGATACCTTGCCGACCCTTATTTATCACATGGATGAACCCGCTGCCGGGCCCGGTTTGTTCCCTCAATACATGGTTTCCAAGCTGGCTTCTGAAAAAGTAAAAGCGGTGTTAGGGGGTCAGGGAGGAGATGAAATCTTCGGTGGATATACACGTTTTGTGGTCGCTTATTTTGAGCAGGCCATAAAAGGAGCTATTTTTGAAACCGCTGAAGAAGGCGAACATATCGTTTCACTAAAATCGATCCTGCCCAACTTGCCCTACCTGAAACAATATGTTCCGATGCTTCGCAGATTTTGGGGGAGAGATCTTTTTGAAAGGATGGATTGGCGATATTTCTGCCTGATCGATCGGAGTGAAGGCTCCTTGGGCCTGTACAACGATGATTTTTGCAACGGTTATCGGCGTGAGGAAATCTTTCAGAGGTTTCAGAAACTGTTTAATCATCCGGAAACCATCTCCTATTACAATAAAATGGTTCACTTTGATATGGTCGCAAGCTTGCCCGCCCTTCTGCATGTCGAAGATCGCGTCAGCATGGCGCATTCTCTTGAATCCCGGGTCCCATTGCTGGACAGACGTATTGTGGAACTAGTCACCAGCATGCCGCCTTCAATGAAATTCAAAGGGGCGGAAATGAAATACATCTTAAAGCGCTCTGTCAGGGATTTGCTGCCTTCGCTGATCTTGAATCGAAAAGAAAAAATGGGCTTCCCCGTACCGTTACACATCTGGGCAAAAAATCGCACAGGTGATTTTTTCAAAGACATTCTTTTCTCAAAAGCGTGCCTCGAGCGAGGGATATTCAATCACGATGAAATTCGCACTATCATCGACAACGAGGCCGCATTCGGTCGACGGCTATGGGGAATAATCTGCCTGGAATTGTGGTTTCAAACCTTCATTGACAAAGGATAGAGGCAGGGTGCTGCGCACCGTTGGAGGTTGGAGGCAGGGTGCTCGCGCACTGAATGAGGTTGGAGGTTAGAGGTTAGAGGCAGGGTGCCGCGCACCGTTGGAGGTTAGAGGTTGCAGGCAAGATATGGAAAAAATGGGGAAAAGACTGTTTTGAAAGAGTATATTTTTCCGTTTGAAAAACTTGATGTTTGGCAGCTTTCGGTGGAAATGGCGGATTTTGTGTTGAGCCAGTTGGAAGAACTTCCACAGAACAGACACATACGACTTGTCAGCCAGATGGAGGCTGCTGCCACTTCAACGGCGCAGAATATAGCTGAAGGGAAAGGCCGACAATATAAAAAAGAGTTTATTCAATTTCTACATATTGCTCAAGGTTCATTGTACGAAGTGGTAACTCTAAACGAGGTCTTTCGACGACGCACTCTTTTCAAGGAGGTCGATTCTCAAGAAATCCGAAACCGTTGTCAGCAAATTGACCGAAAAATCAATGGTCTCGTTAACTCCCTGCGAGGCACCCGCGGTCGCGTAGTTAATAAATCGAAAGAATAGTATCCGATGGTCATCATTGAAAAACAGCCTAATAGCCTCAAACCTCAAACCTCGGACCTTGATCGGCGCGAAGCGCCTTGCCTCCAACATCAATCCTCAAACCATAAACGAGGCTGAGCCTCTTGCCTCAAACCTCAGACCTCACTCGGCGCAAAGCGCCTCACCTTACGCCATTTGCCATACGCCTTGCGCCATTATTCTTTCGCCATGCGCCTTTCTTGCCTCAAACCTCAAGCGAAGCGATCCTCTAACCGCCTGCGGCGCGAAGCGCCTCTCCTTTTGCCTTAAGCCCTGGCCTTGCACCTAGTGCCTGAGCACAGCCTCTCGATAAACAGAAAGGATTAAGTGAATGCCCATCAACCCTGAAAATTGGAAAATTGAAAAAATAGCCGTTGTAGGACCTGGTATTGTGGGGATGCCTATGGCGGCTATGCTGGCACATGCAAAAATTTGTATCGGAAGCGATGCACCGGCGAAGGTGGTTGTTGTGCAGCGAAACTCCCCCACCTCAGGCTGGAAGGTGGATGCCATCAACTCGGGTAGATCCGTCATCGGGGGCATCGAGCCGGATCTGGATCGTATCGTTGCCGAGACGGTGGCCGAAGGTTTATTGTCTGCCAGTCATGACTACGCCGACCTTGGTGACGCAGACGTTATTCTGGTGTGCATTCAAACAGACAAGGACGGTTTTGGCCCTGATTACGGCCCCATGTTCGAAGGGTTGAGCGGAATCGCTCAAGCATTGCAGACCAAACCGGAAGGAAAAACACCTCTGATCATTTTCGAATCCACCCTCGCCCCTTCCAGCATGAGCACCTTGATTCGGGAGTATTTCACCGAACGAAATCTTGTTGAAGGACAGGACATTCTTTTAGGCAACAGTCCCAATAGGGTCATGCCGGGACGGCTCGTTGAACGTGTTGACGACTCGGACAAGCTTATCGGCGGATTGCATCCGGTTACACCGCAACTGATCAAAATTATCTATTCTCACGTGGTCACCAAAGGAGAACTACACCTGACCAACAGCCTGACGGCCGAAATCGTTAAAACACTCGAAAACGCGTATCGGGATGTCCGGATCGCTTTTTCAACCGAGATTGTACGATACTGTGACACAAACAACATGGATTTCTACAAGGTCAGAGATGCTGTTAACGCCCGACTCGCCCAGGAAGATTCTGCAACAAGCGATCCGAATGCCGTTCCTACTGGGGGACTGCTGATTCCCACCATCGGTGTCGGTGGCCACTGTCTTCCCAAAGACGGAATCCTCCTGCTTTGGCGTCAAATTCAACATAGCGCCGATGAATATCCGAGTTTGATCCTGGAATCACGGAAAATCAATGATGAATCCCCACAGGAGACCCTTCTTCTTGCTGAGCGAAGCTTTGGAAGTATCTCGGGTAAACGTATAGCGCTTATGGGGGCTGCTTACCGCTTCAATTCCGAGGATACCCGAAACTCCCCCACCCTGCCGCTGGCAAACCTGCTGCTCGATCACGGCTGCGAAGTCGTCATTCACGATCCGTATGTGAAACCGAACGATCAAAAACTGGTGCAGTTCAACCTATCCGACTATTTTACTCAAAATCTGGAACAGGCACTGGAAACGTCCGAATATGCCATTTTTTGCACGGCTCACCAAGTTTACGATACGGAGTTTCGTGCCGCAATTCCCATCGCCAAACATCTGCATGGTGTGTTCGATGGCTGTAATCTTTTCCCGGCATCTGCTTTCGACGGCCGGATCCAATATGCCGGGATCGGCCGGGGAACAAAACCACCTGAAGAAGAGTTCATCGACTTCACTTACGCCGGGTTCAGAATTATGGAACTGGGTGTTGCGAATGAGGTAAACGCATTCGTCCAATTCGCCAACAGTCGTTTCGCACCGGATGCATTCAACACGGTTGATTTCAAGGAGGTTCAGCGTATTGCCGGAACCTGTGTAACGGGCTGCGATATCGTCGATCCGGTGCCGGTGGACGTAGTCCCAGATTACAAGGGTTTTACGCCAAGATTGGTGTCATTGGCGAAAGAGGCGGAAGAATGAAGCCCGATGTCTCAAAAATTGTTTTCTATGCAGCCGCGGTCGGTCTGATTCTCAGCTTGAGCTTTGCTGTTGGTCTCTACTCAGCTCATAAAAAGACAGTTGTTTATCGCGCATTGCTGGACGTCAAGAAAAAGATCGAATTGGTTTCCGAAGAGGCCTCAACCTTGACGAAATTGCATCCGAAACATATGGTCCAGCCCGCTCGATTCGAAGGTCAGGGTGTAACCGTTAACAATGTGCCTGGCGGCGAACAGGATTTGGTATTCCTGTCGGGTTTTTTTGAGGATACCAACGAACAGCGGTTGATACGCCGGGACGGGTCGATCCTGGCTCGATGGCCGGTGAATTATTCTGAGATCTTTCCAGATCCGAGCCATCTCAGAAAACCTCCTAAGACGGACTGGAACGTTGACATGGACGGCGCGCTGATGCTGCCCGACGGATCCGTCGTATTCAGTTTCGAATTGTGCGGCTTGGTAAAACTGGATCGATGCGGCAACGTCGTCTGGTCTCTGGGGCGGGAATCTCATCATTCCGTTGAGCCCTCCGAGAAAGGGGGTTTCTGGGTCCCCGGGCGGCGATGGGTTCCTAAAAAAAGCGACTCACCTTTTCCGCCGTTCCAGCCTCCTTTTTATGAAGATACGATTATGAAGGTATCCTATGATGGCCGTGTAACTTCCGAAATCTCCGTTCCGGGACTCTTCTACGAAAATGGTTTGGAGACACTTCTGACCGCAACGGGGCATCACTTTGAAGTCGGCATGAAATGGGATAGAGAAATCCTTCATTTGAACAAAGTTCATGAATTATCCAGTGACATCGCCGAAGATTTTCCCCTCTTCGAGGAGGGAGATCTCGCCCTGTCCATCCGCGAACTGAACATGGTGCTGGTCATCGATCCGGATACACGCGATATCAAATGGTGGCGTATCGGCCCGTGGCGGCGCCAGCACAGTTCATTATTCAAACCGGGCGGCACCATAACCGTCTTTAACAATAATGCTTATCGAACAGCGTTCGGTACCAGTTCGGACGATTCCTGCGTCAGCTGTCTGTCGGTTCCCCGCATTTCCAACATCATCGAAATCGATCCGGTCACGGGCGATCACCGGATCCTTTACGGAGATCAGGATGGACAGGAGATGTTGACCATCATCAGGGGAAAGCACGAGTCGACGCCGAACGGCGGTTTGCTCATCACCGAATTCGAGGCTGGACGGGTATTCGAAACAGATTCCCGGGGTCGCGTGATCTGGGAGTACATCAATCGCTATGATTCTGATGAAGTTGCAGAATTGACCCAGGCACGCATGTATCCCGCGACTTACTTTGAAGTGTCGGACTGGTCTTGTAACTGAAAGGATACAAAATATGCATCCAATAATACCTGCTTTCCTGCTGATCCAAGGATTGTCCCTGATCGTTGCTCAAATTTGTGAAGCCTATATCGGGCCCGGCGCAGGGATTACAGCCATCGGTACCGTGATCGCGTTCATCGGTGCCATTTGTCTCGGCATCATTGCATTTGTTTGGTATCCGATTAAACGGCTCCTGGCGAAAATCCGGAAAAAAGATGAAGCGAAGTTGGACGATCCCACCTGATGATTACGACTACGGCCATTCTTTCAATCATCGTGTTTCTCTGCGCCTTCAAATTTCTTGGCCTGGAGCGGCTAGGGACAGAAATACTGGCTTCCGCAAGAAGCGCCGCTGGAGTAGTTAGGGACCCCAACCTTTCCGACGAAACGCGAGAAAAGGAACTTCAACGTTCTTCCATTGATCTGTTCAAATCCTTTTTCTCAATTCTGTTTCGGGGTGTGCTCTGCCTGGTTCTGTCTTTTGTTCCGATTTGGCTTGCAAGCCTGACGGGTCTGGCAAAGATGGGCGATGTGATTGGATTTCTGTCCCGTTGGGATGTGATTATCATCGCAACGATTATCATCGGCGCCGGGTATGTGATATGCGTGCGACGTCGACCTGCCCCCTCTTCACAGCCGATGGTGGAAAATTACACTTTCGGCGACCGACTATTGCATCGCATTGCATTCGGCGCCCCTTCCATGCAGTTTGTCGCCGCGGATATTGAAAAAAGCCGGTTCAACGGAATGTACGAGGGGGTGACCAACCCGGGACCCATTTTTATTACGTCGCTCCCGCGGGCCGGCACGACGCTGATGCTCGAGGTGCTTCATCGTTTTCCCAATTTGGCGACACACACCTATCGGGACATGCCTTTTGTTATGGCACCGATTCTGTGGTCGCGCTTGAGTGGATCCTTTAAAAAGAATGCCGAACTACGAGAGCGCGCCCATGGCGACGGCATGAATATCGGCTATGACAGCCCGGAGGCCTTCGAGGAGGTACTTTGGCGGACCTTTTGGCCTGAAAAGTACACCAAGACACACATCACGCTGTGGGATGGGGATGACCACAAGGATCAGGCTCGATCGTTTTTAACGGAGCATATGAAAAAAATCATCTCGCTGCGTCGGCCGGGGCGCGAACAGGACGGTCGCTACCTATCGAAAAACAACGGGAATATTGCCAGACTGGATCTCCTTTGCCGCATGTTTTCCGGCGCCAGGATCCTTGTGCCGGTGCGTCACCCCGTGGAACATGCTGCTTCAATGCTCCGACAGCACCTTAATTTTCTAGACATGCACAAAAATAACCGGTTCGTTCGTCGCTACATGTCGGATCTCGGCCACTACGAATTCGGCGAACTGCATCGACCAATGGCCTTCCCAGACCTCGACAAGTTCGCTCTCGGACGTGACCAGCTGAAAATCAACTACTGGCTTGGTTACTGGGTCGCCGCTTATGAACATGTGATCGCACACAGGAATTCAATGATTCTTATCTCCTACGAGGATACATGCATGAACGGCGAGAACGCGCTGTCCAGAATTTGTGAAGCATTGGACATCCCGGCTGAAGGAATGATAGAATCTGCGGCCAAACTTTTCCGTACCCCTTCCCCACCACAAGGCAACGACGCCGAAATAGACCCTGAACTTCGCCGTCAAGCAGAGGAACTCCACAAATCTCTTTTAACGCATTGTCTGACAGCTTGAGTAACCGGCCGGGCGCTTCGCGCCGCTGGAGGCTGGTGCTTCGCACCTTTAGAGGTTTGAGGCAAGGAAAAAGACTTTGTCTTGTTGGAGGTTAGAGGCAGGGTGCTGCGCACCGTTGGAGGTTAGAGGTTGGAGGCAAGGTGCTCGCGCACTGAATGAGGTTGGAGGATAGAGGTTGGAGGCAGGAGACTTCGTCTCGAGTGAGGAATGAGGTTTGAGGCAAGATCTTGAAAAAATGGGAAAAAGACTGTCTTGAAAGAGTATATTTTTCCGTTTGAAAAGCTTGATGTTTGGCAGCTTTCGGTGGAAATGGCGGATTTTGTTTTGAGTTTGTTGGAAGCGCTCCCTCAGGACAGACATATTCGACTTGTAAGCCAATTGGAGGCTGCGGCGACTTCTACGGCGCAGAATATAGCCGAAGGGAAAGGTCGACAATATAAGAAAGAGTTCATTCAGTTTCTGCATATTGCCCAAGGTTCTCTGTATGAAGTCATCACTTTAAACGAGGTGTTTAGGAGACGGACTATTTTTTCAGAAAGCGATGCTCAGGAATTACGGAACCGTTGTCAACAAATCGACCGCAAAATCAATGGTCTTGCCAACGCCCTAAGAGGCACCCACAGTCGCGTAGTTAATAAATCGAAAGAATAGTAAACGATGGTCATCATCGAAAAACAGCCTGATAGCCTCAAACCTCAAACCGCAGACCTCAAGCGGCGCGAAGCGCCTTGCCTCAAACCTCCAACCTCCCACCTCAAGCCGCGCAGCGAGAGGCCTTTCGCCAGCCTGTCCCTGGACCTCGACAACCAGTGGTCTTACATGAAAATCCACGGTGATGCCGGATGGGAAACCTTTCCATCATATTTCAATATTTTTATCCCGCATGTACTAGATGTATTGGATCGATGGAATTTAAAAATAACATTCTTCATTGTCGGACAGGATGCGGCGCTGGAAAAAAACCAGGATTATTTAAAGGAAATCACCACAAGAGGGCATGAGGTCGGAAATCATTCTTTTCACCATGAATCCTGGCTACATAAATATGATCGAAACAAGGTTATGAATGAAGTAATGAATGCTGAAGACCATATCCTCCGATCCACAGGAGAAAAACCAACCGGGTTCCGCGGACCGGGATTCAGTTGGAGCCCCACTCTATTGGATGTGCTTGCAGAATGCGGATATTTATTTGATGCATCGACGCTACCGACATACATTGGGCCACTGGCCCGCATGTATTATTTCTGGAAATCCGACTTGAGCCCGAAAGAGCGTGAAGATCGGGATGAGCTTTTTGGAGGTATCGCTAACGGGTTCCAGAGCGTGAAGCCATACCGATGGCAGCTCAATGGGCAAAAATCGATTCTCGAAATACCGGTAACGACAATACCGGGGGTTAAAACACCATTTCATTTGAGTTATTTGCTCTACCTGTCCCGGTTTTCCGGTATCCTGATGAAAAGCTACCTGTCTATCGCGATCGGATCCTGTAGGCTTTCGGGAACATCTCCCAGTTTCCTTCTCCACCCCCTTGACTTGATTGGTGGAGACAAATTGACGGATCTATCCTTTTTTCCAGGCATGGATCTAGACAGCGATCGAAAACTCCAGGTTTTCAACACGGTCATCTCCACCCTGCTGAAACATTTTGACATTGTCCCCATGTCGGAGCATGCCAAACATCTGCTAAACCAGAACAATCTAAAAGTCGTAAAAGCAAGATGATTAACCATAGTTGAGTTACTGAGATTTATTTCAGAGGTCGGAGGACAGGTGCGTTGCACCGTTCGGGGCTATGTGCGCGGCACTGTTCAAGGTCGGAGGTTGGAGGTTAGAGGCATAGGGCGAGGCACCCAACGCCTTTAGCCCTAAGCCTTGAACCTTTTGCCTTGCGCCCTACGCCTTTTTTCTATGATTAATTCCCTTAAATACATCTGGATCTCCATGCGCCCCCACCAATGGGTCAAGAACGTCTTCATATTCGCCGGACTGCTGTTTTCAAGAAATCTCTTCAGCACGAGCATATTGATAAAGGTATCGAGCGGTTTTCTGATTTTCAGCCTCGCCGCAAGCAGTATCTATCTCCTGAACGACATCATCGACATCGAAAACGACCGGGAGCATCCAAAAAAAAAGAACCGGCCCTTGGCCTCCGGTCAGCTAAACGTCTCGACGGCATGGGCGGCGGCATTCCTGCTGGCCGTTTGCGCCGTTTTGTTCGCTTATTTGACAGACCGTCTGTTTTTCTTCATCGTCGTCACATATATTTTAATGAATATCTTTTACACTTTGAAATTGAAACAGCTGGTAATACTGGACGTCATGTGCATAGCAAGCGGTTTCGTTCTGCGGGTCCTGGCCGGAACCTCTCTTGCCGGCGTTGTGCCTTCCGACTGGCTGATTCTCTGCACCATCACCCTGTCACTCTTTCTCGGATTCAGCAAAAGAAGGCACGAAATCATATTCATCGGCCACGAGGCCGGAAACCATCGTAAAGTTTTAACCCAATACAGCCTCCCTTTCCTAGACCAGATGATTTCAGTGGCAACAGCCTGTACTGTAATTTCCTATGCATTGTATACGGTGTCCGATGAGACTGTTTCCAGATTCGGGACAAGAAATCTGATATTCACACTGCCCTTTGTCTTTTACGGAATTTATCGCTACCTCTATCTCATTCACGAACGCAAATCCGGCGGCAATCCAACAAGTGCATTCCTCTATGACAGGCCACTGCTGATAAATTGCCTGCTATGGGGGGTCGTCACGTTTGGAATCATTTATTACCCCCTCCTGCGATGAACGGAGATACCCCTCACCCTTAATATCTTTCATTGCCTTAGAGTGCTTCTACCTCCACATTAAACGTTTTAACGAGGTAAAAATGAATTTAGCCGAAAAAAGTACACCCCTCTCTGAAGTGACGACAACACGAAATTCAACCATACTTCCTTTCGTTTCTGTTGTCGTGCCCGGATTCAACGAAGAAGCGTTGATCGAAAAGCACTTGCGGATTCTTTGGGATTATATGAAAACGATTGAAGATCGCTATCGTTGGGAGTTGATATTCGTCAACGATGGAAGTGGAGACAACACAGGGGAATTAGCAAACCGATTCGCCGAAACCCATGAGAACGTAAAGGTGCTTCATCATTTTAAAAATTTTCAGCTAGGCCAGGCACTTCGGTATGCGTTTAACAATTGCCGAGGGGAATACATTGTGGTGATGGATCTTGATTTGAGCTATTCTCCCGACCATATCGAAAGGCTGCTCGACGCGATACAGAAATCGCGCGCCAAGATTGTCATCGCTTCCCCATACATGGAGGGAGGTCAGGTAAGCAATGTCCCCTGGCTTCGGAAATTTATGAGCCGATGGGCAAACCGATTTCTGTCTCTTACGGCGAAAGGGAAGTTATCGACTCTGACCGGAATGGTTCGAGCCTATGATGCCAAATTCATCGGTATACTCAACACCAAAGCCATGGACATGGCGATCAACCCTGAAATTATTTATAAAGCGCAGCTGCTTCGCGGGTACATTATCGAAATGCCGGCGCATCTGAGCTGGAGCATGCAGAAATCCGCCGGAAAGAGTCGCAGCTCCAGCATGAAAATACTCTGGACGATTCTGTCATCGCTTTTTTCCGGGTATCTATTCAGGCCCTTCATGTTTTTCATTTTGCCTGGGTTAGCAATATTAGCTATTTCCCTGTACCCAATCATTTGGTCGTTTATTCACACATTTCACTACTACATGAATAGTGCTGCAGTAGAGGGGATTGGGTATCACTTTTCAGAAGCGATCGCAGCAGCCTTTCAATTATCACCGCATGCTTTTATAGTCGGAGGCTTCGGCCTAATGGTTTCCATACAATTGATAAGTTTAGGGATTCTTTCCCTTCAGAAGAAACGATACTTTGAAGAATTATTCCATTTGCAAAGCATGCGGTTAAAAAAATGTCTTGAATGCGAGCATAGAATATTCTCCAAGCTGTAGTCTTCATCTATTATACCTATATATGCTAATAGCTTACTTAGAAACACTGTATCGACTATCATGAAAAAACTTTATCGAGAATGGCTTAGCGTATCTACAAAGTACATCACAGATGAACCATTTTCTATAAAATTTCAATATTCCTGCCTTTCAATAATTTTGCTTTTTACTTTAGCTATTCGATTGGTAAGTATCGATATCCCTGCTTTAGATCGAACGATGTGGAAGGAAATAGACTACATCACGATATCGACTAATTACTTACAGAATGGCTTCAATTTTTTTCAGCCCGAAATTACGTGGCCGGCGGAACCTCCACGAATCACTGCCATGGAGCTTCCTTTAGTGCCATACATGGCTGCTATTTTCTATGCCCTTTTCGGCTTTAATTCGCTTACGGTGAGATTGATACCGTTGTTGTCTTTTCTTCTGATGGCCATTTACATATTTCGATTGGCTAAACGCGAAATGAACTCAATGGTTGGCCTGATTGCCGCACTGGCCGCATCCGTATTTCCGTTGTATCATCAATTCGGCAATATCCTGTTCTCAGAACCTATAGTGATCGCCATGTCTGTAATGGCAATATTCCATTTCGCCCAGTGGATGGACACAGGGCAAAAAAAGGATGTTGTCATAGCAGTTTTTGCGTTTTCGATGGCCGTTTCCTTGAAATTGACTCCGTTGTATATGCTACTGCCACTGACTTGGCTGGCATATCGAAAATATGGCCTGAATTTGAAAAGCTATTTTAAATTACTGGCTCCTTTAACGCTCAGCCTGCTCCTTCCCATTGTTTGGTACTCCTACGCTTATTTTCTGACCTTTAATTCTATCGATGTGTTCGGAATTTTCCAGGGTCACGATAAAATGCAGACATTTACTTATTTGACCCGTTCTTTCTGGTATAAAAAAATGTTCTACCGGATCGCGCAGGGTGTTCTCGGAGGGAATCTGGGCTTTTTACTTTTCGTTATCGGCTTCATGTCCGGTTTCGCCTGCCTGAAACGAACCGGCCTTTTTTATATTTATGCAATGATGATTGCAATATTTTTCGCCATCGTTGCCGAGGGGCAGATCGACGCGCCATATCGTCAGTTAACTTCCATTCCATTCCTGGCTGTATTCGTATCTCTGGGAATCATTGCGCTGTTTAGCGTATACCAATCGATGTTACAATTGGTAAATTCATCAGCGGCAGAACAACATTCGTATTTATCGAAAAAGCAGCTCCTTTTATCGTTTGGCATTGTTCTGCTTATCCTGGTGTTTAATTACAAGGCAATATTGCATGCAGATCCGCTGGAACCATCCCACAAGGAGGAGTGGCGAATGGCTCATGAAATCAAGAAGATCGCTTCCGACAATGCCAAGATCATTGCCTTAGGTGCGTACACGATTCATAAAGGCGGAAACGATCTCAGCCCGGTTCTCTATTACTATACCGGGCTCCGTGGCTGGACTTTACAGGAAAATGAGTGGCAGCAGGAAACAGTAGAGCGCTATATCCAAAAGGGGGCGAGCCTTCTCGCAGCACCGCTGGACCGGCCGCGCGAGCCTGGATTAAAACCGTTTGTCCAAAGCTTGCAAAAGCGCTATGCCGTATTGTACAAGAACACAGAAAAAAACCAAATCCTACTCGATCTGACACATTTACCGGTGAATTAATTTTTCTGAAGCGCCATTGGTCTTTTGATTTTTATGGGAATCCCAAAGAGCTTTCCATCCGGATAGTTTAATCGTCGAAAATTGACATTCTTTCCCTCCTACTTTCATGCAAGTTATAAATAGCAGAAAACGTTTCTACTGGCTGGACATCACACGCGGATTAGCCATTTTATGGATATTTCTGGTGCATTTTGTCGAACGTTTTATGTGCTGTCCCAATTTCGGCAACCCGAATGCAAATTGGCCTCCGGTAACGGCCCGTTTTACCCAGTTGGCGCCATTGGATTTAGACGGCATTGGCGGGGCAGCGGTCAACGTGCTGCGTTATGTAGGCTGGATGGGCGATCAGGGAGTGCAGATCTTTGTTGTGGCATCCGGATTCGGCCTTGCTATATCCGCACTTTCAAAGCCAACCCAAATGACGTACATGGAGTTTTTCAGGCGGCGCCTGGTCAAATTAGTCCCGTTGTGGGTACTCGCCCATTTGCTGTTTATTGCGACCTATCTACTACTCCAAAAAGGACTTTCTCCCTTTGATTGGCGTACCTGGGCAAGCCTGCTGGGTTTTCGCTTTATGCCTCAAGTTTTTTACTTTCGATTCCCGGCCTGGTGGTATATCGGACTTTTGCTGCAACTGTACTTTATCTTCCCCTTGATGTTACATTTTTTGAGGCGATGGACAGTACCTAAGTTTTTGCTCGTTTTTGCCGGCATATCCATATTGCTTCGCTTAGTCGGCTTGGTAGGGTTTGAAAAATACCTTGACTGGTGGTCACGCGGCGGCATTTTTATTGCCCGTATGCCTGAATTTGCATTTGGGATGGCGTTTGCCAAATGGATCTACTATGCATCCGACAATCAGATACAGCGCCTGCGAAGCCCGACAGGGATTGCCTTTGCCGTGAGCGCATACCTTCTGGGCAACATCTCCTCCTTCTTTCTTGTCGGCATGTCTGTGGCCTTTTTCTTGACGGGCTCCGCCTTTTTTGTTCTTGTTTTTATTTTTTTCTCGAACTATCAGCCCAATGCGCTGAAACCTATTTCATGGTTCGGCAAAAAATCTTATGCGCTCTACCTGTTTCACCATCCTGTCATTCTTTTCCTTGTTCCAAGATCACTTCCTCCTGAAGCAGCAGTAACCGTATTTTCCTATTTGCTGATTACTTTCTTTGTGTCTGTGTGTATCGGTCCGTTGATGGAAAGCGTGTCTATCAAACTGACCGAAGTCAACCGGCGATGGTACAAAAAGATCGGTATTTCGCGTTTGATCTCATGCTGGGCGCTGCTGGCATTTTCTTGTGCTGCAATGGTCGTTGCCGCAGAAATTATCATCCGGAAAGTGGATCCCCAGGAGGTATTGGGGTGGGGTGAACGCCCCTCTTTGGCACCGCACCCTGAATTTGGCTATTACCTTAAACCGAATAAGAAAACTCGGCTTCGATGGCTGAGCTACGACTATACGGTCAACGCAAATGCGCTGGGGTTTCCAGGAAAATTATATTCCCGGCAGAAACCTGAAGGCGCCTATCGCATTTTTATCACCGGAGATGCATTTTCGAGCGCGGAAGGCGTCGATACCGGGGATGCATGGCCGAGATTGCTGGAGACCCTTCTTCAGGATTCCGGGGTGGATACACAGGTAATGAATTTTTCCATTACGGGTTGGGGACCAAACCAGTACGCGAAAGTGATCTCCAAATATGTACCGGAATACAAGCCGGATCTGATCCTGATCAGTTTTTTTGTTAATGAATTTTTTGATGTTGCGATCAGTAATACGGATTTTCAAAAATCAATCGGTTTTACGAAGATGTCCCCGAGCAGTTTAAAATCATATTTACGCCTGACCCATCTGCGAGCTTGGCTGAAGACCAATTTTTCCGGCCGATTTAAAGAACTCATTCTGAATAAACCAAATCGGCACGGCTATTTTTTCGGTTATTTCCAGGCATTGCACAAAGAAAAGCTGCCGGAGATGGAAGCCAATGCCGTCCATGTAAAAGAACGCCTGGAATCGATTGCCACAATAGCACGTGGTTTGAATGCATCGGTTCTGGTTGTGATTGTTCCTGCCCCGGCACAGGTATGTGATCCGAATAGCGTGAAATACTGGCCGAGAAACATCGAATTAAACGATTCCGTACGCTTTGATTTGGAGCAGCCTCAACGCCTGGCAAAGGAGCTACTCAATTCACTGAGCTTCAATTATATCGATTTGCGCGTGCCGCTTCGACAAGCCGAGGCGGATCACCCTTGCCAGCCTCGAAATCTGCATTGGACCGAGGCTGGGCACAAAGTCGTAGCCGGTTATATTGCGCAGTATCTTTTAGAGAATCACGACCTCCGGCTTGCTTTTTCCCGATAATCAGGCAGTCCCCTGAACACGAAGGATCCATTCAATTGAACAGCAAACAAAATGGCACCTTGCCGAGTATGGCCGTCATCGGCGGCGGCATGACAGGCATCGCTGCTGCTCTCGAGCTCGCCAAATCGGGTCGCTTCGAGGTCACCCTGTTCGAGAAAGCGGATCACATTGGCGGCCTCAGCGACCATTATACCTGGAGCGGCCTCACTTGGGATCGCTTCTACCACGTGATCCTCTCGACCGACACGGTAATGCTGGACTTCATCCGGGAAATTGGCTTGGAAAACCAGCTATTCTGGCAAGACACCAAAAGCGGTTTTTACGGAGATGGAAAGCTGGTGTCCATGTCGACCCCGATGGATTTCCTCAGATTCCCTTTCCTCTCGCTATGGCAGAAATTCCGTCTTGGTTTGGGTATCCTATACAGTTGCCGGATAAAAGATCCGACCAAACTCGACAGGATTTATGTGCGGGAGTGGTTAACGCGGGTTTTCGGGCGGAGGGTGTACGAGAGTATCTGGGATCCCTTGCTCCGCAGCAAACTTGGCAACGCCAGAGAAAAAACTTCCGCTGCTTTTATCTGGGCCACCATCACCCGTCTTTACGGCGCGCGTACGGCAGAAAACAAACAGGAAAAGATGGGTCACGTTCACGGCGGGTATAAAACCATTCTCGATGCTGCTGAAAAGAAACTCCAAGAACTCGGCGTTAAAATCATCCTCAACGCCCCAGTCACCAAAATCGAACCTGTTTCCGCCTTCGACCTCCAACCTCAAACCTCAAACGAGGCGAAGCCTCTTGCCTCAAACCTCAATCCTCAATCAAAGGCTCCGCCTCTTCACCCTGCGCCCTGAGCCCTGTGCCTCTGCATCTGATCCTCAACCCTCAAACGGTGCGCAGCACCATTTTATCATCAACGCAAATGGAGAAAAGCATCGCTTCAATAAAGTCCTCCTGACCGTCAACTGCCCCACTGTTCTGAACATACTAAACCAAAAAAATGAAACCGCATACTGGCACCAGCTGGACAAGGTAGAATACTTAGGCGTGGTATGCATACTTTTTATTCTTTCCCGATCGTTATCCCCCTTTTATGTCATCAACCTGCTGGATAAGAATTTGCCCTTTACCGGCATCATCGAGGCAACCAATGTTGTCCGATCCGACGAACTTGACGGAAACCATCTCGTCTACCTGCCGAAGTATTTGTCCAAAGATGATCCCATCACGAAACTGGATGATGAGGAACTGATTAAACATTTCACAAACCATTTGCAAAAAGTCTTTCCTGACTTGAAGGCTGGTGAAGTCAAACACACTAGGGTCTTCCGCGAACCTTGCGTGCAGCCACTGCAAGAATTGTTCAGTTTGGAGCAACGATTAACTGCGGAAACCCCTATTTCCGGTCTCTACGTCACCAATACTGCCATGATTCTCAATTCCACCTTGAACAACAATGCGGTGATTACACTGGCCAAAAGGTCGGCGGAGCAGGTCTGCAAGGATATCACTTTGTCGCCTTAGCTTCTTGTGCAATGTAGATCGCTTATTTGTTTTTCAGCCAACGAGGGTGAGTGATTCCCAATTTTTTAATCTTGTAATTGAGGGCTCGCGGTGAGATGCCCAGTCGATGCGCGGCATCCTTTTGTATCCACAAACAGGATTCAAGCGCCTGGATGATGTTCTCTTTCTCCCGGCTTGATAAGAAATCCGCTGTTCTAGTGTTATTATCTCCGATTTCACTGGAGTCATTATCCGGACCTGACGCCAGCAGTTCCGATAGTCTGATGTGCTCGGCTCGAATGAGAGGTTCCTCCTCCAGTATCGCCGCACGTTCGATGATATTCGCCAACTCACGGATGTTTCCAGGCCAGAAGTAATTTCTCAACGTGTGTTCCGCATCCGGGGAAAATCCCTCAAGGTTCTTTCGAAGATTTCGGCAAATCCTGTTTAATAGAAACTGTGACAGCGGTTCAATGCATTCTTTCCGTTCACGAAGCGGTGGAAGATGAATTCTCAAAACGTTGAGGCGATAATAGAGATCTTCCCGAAAGGCTCCGGAAGCTACCTGCTCTTCCGGTTTTCGGTTGGTTGCGGCAATGATCCTGACATCGGAATAAATGGTTTTATTGCCACCAATCCGTTCAAATGATTTCTCCTCCAGTACACGGAGCATTTTAGCCTGAATAGAACCGCTGAGTTCACCGATCTCATCGAGAAATATCGTGCCTCCCCTTGCCTGCTCCAGCCGTCCGACTCGCGTTCTATCAGCACCCGTGAAGGCTCCTTTCTCATGTCCAAACAACTCACTTTCCAAAAGGCTCTCAGGCAAGTTCGCACAATTTATCTTGATGAAAGGCTTTTTCTTACGGCTACTGTTGTAATGCACCGCTCCTGAAAGAAAACTTTTACCCGTCCCTGTTTCGCCGGTAATCAGCACTGTCGCATCGGTCCGGGAAAATTTCCTTAGCGTGGCGATGACCCGCTTCATCACGGGGCTGACAGATACGATCTGGTCAAAATCGTAAATGTACTCCTGAGAATGCTTGAGATAATCAATTTCGTGCTTCAAATGACGATGCTCAAGCCCTCTTTTGATACACAGCAAAATCTTTTCAGTCGTGAAGGGCTTCACAAGAAAATCGAACACGCCTTTCTTCATGGTGCGTACAATCAAATCTGCATTTTCGAACTCGCTCATCGCAATGATCGGGGTGTGGGGGCTGACAAGCTGGATTTCTTCCAGGGATGAGAACTCGCTTTCCCCAGTGAGACTGAAGTTCAGCAGAATGAGGTCATAGTAGTTTTTCAGTAAGTGTCTCCGGAGATCTTTGCCAAGTGGTAATAGATGGAAGGCGTGATGGACCTCGAGCTTGTCCTGAATAGAGGTCCAAAAGCTAAAATCGGACTCAATGATCAGTATTCTTGCCATCCGGCCTCCGTTTAACTTCGGGCATTCTGTATTGAGGTGTACATCAGGCAAAAGATCATCCAACCCGAAATGGATCCATTGCCGTTTTCCGCATCCGCCATTAGTTTACTTCCTGTCAATGATAAAAGAAACATGGTTTTTTTTCAATGTCCGGCGTTATAAACACAACTTGTTGGTTGGGGAATATTGAACAACCCCATTATTCTATAAAGGAGGGAACTAGCGGTGATAACGCTGCCTAAGAAGATATTCGTGTGTGTTGTAGCCGTCATGTGCTGTAACACGGCCGCTTCCGCAGAGAATCTCCCCCTCTCCTGGGATGCAAGCTCGGAATCCCATTTGGATCATTATCGTATCTATTATCGGATCGGCTCCTCTGGGGGCAGGGATTTAATTAATTACGACGGTACCGGACTCGGCTTGAGCGGCGCTCCCCTTGAATCCGGGGCACAGGTCAACAAAGATCTGTTTCGGCAAGACGATGCGATCCGCGTCTCCGTGGAAAATATCGACACTTCGAAGCACTACTGTTTTGTCGTGACGGCGGTGAGCATCTGGGAGCAGGAGAGCGAGCCTTCCAATGAGGCTTGCAAGATGGATATCGCCGCACCGGATCTCAGCCAGCCGCCTCCTGGCGATTTAATGCCGGCTCTGTCCACAACCGGCTGGAAATTAGTCACAGGGGATGACTATGTACCGGTCGGCGACCGAACCACCGAATGGCAAATCAGCAGCGATCCGGGCTTTTCGGATACGGATCTGATCTTCGTTTTGGAAACGGCGGACCCGGCTTACCTGGAAGCCATCGACGTCCCCGGGTTGGTCCTGTCGCCCGGAGAATCCTATCATGCTCGGGTGCGGTTTAAAGATAGCGTGCTTGGCATATCTGCCTGGTCCAACGTCATTGCGGACACCCCCGGTCCCGATCCGGACGATAGCGACCCAATAGATGGAATTCCGGATGACAATGTGCCGGGAAGTCATGCGGATCTGGATGGAGATGGAAGAATTGACTATCGGGAAGTCTACACCGCCGTTGGAAACAGCGTGATCAGTATGGAGGCGTCAGGCGGCGTTCAAATCGATGTCATCAAAGCCGTGGCTCCCAACGAAATCCCGGCACCTCCTCCGCCCGGAACGGACCTGACATATGGGCTGATCAAATTCAGACTCAGCAATATTTTTCCCATCGGAAATACGGTCCAGGTTTTGCTTGAGCCTCAGCACGCTATAACGGGAATTTTCAAATATGACCTTATGAAAGGATGGCATGCTGCAAATGCGACAAATAACGGAAACGGCACCTGGTGGCTCACCTTGACGGACGGAGGAGATGGAGACGCAGACGGCATCGTCAACGGCATCATTGTAGACCCGTCCGGCCTGGTTACGGGCACCACCCCGACCTCCACGCTGCAATTGGGCGATTCGGGGGGCGGCGGGGGATGTTTTATCGCAACAGCCGTTTTCGGATCGGGATTGGCACCACAGGCCCAGATTTTGAAGCGGTTCCGGGACCGTTTTTTGCGCCCCTCATCCGCGGGTCAGGCATTCATTGAGTTATATCAGCATGTCTCGCCACCGGTGGCAGACTATATCAGAGCGAAACCTGGACTTAAACGGGTCATCCGTATGGCGCTGTTGCCCGTCATTGGGGTCGCATATGTATTGATTGTTGTTCATCCGATGATCTTCTTTGCCGGTCTCGCCATCCTGGTATCATTCGGTGTGATGAGGTTTAGGGCAAAAGGCATAGGGATGAAGGCGTAAGGCGCACGGTTTGAGGCGGAGGGATTGAGGCATAAGGCGCAAGGCGCACGGCTAAAGGCGTAGGGATGAAGGCATGAAGACGTACGGCTTAAGGCGGAGGGATTGAGGCGCATGGCTTAAGGCTCAGGGTTTAAGGCGAGAAGAGAGGAAAAGTCGGCCACAAGCAATGGGTCAAATGAAAGGATACACTTAGGGTCCAAGGCCCGCTAAAAGCGGGTAAACTTCGAGGAATCAAGGGGTCGAGTGAAATGCAGATAAAAGCTGATTAAAATATAGAAACCGAATACTTAAAACCTTGAATCCTCTTCTCCAATAAATTTGGAGAGGAAGAAATAATACTTCATAAAAAAAAGGCCGGGTGTCTCCCCGAGAGACACCCGGCCTTTTTTTTATTATGACAATTTTCGTCATTATAAATGACAATTTTTGTTACCACATAAATACGGGTATCTAACAATTGTGACGGAATCATAACTTTGCCGTTCGAGATCAATTGGTTAAAAATCTAATACCATTTCATTAACTGAAGGGTACAAAATTTGCTGCTATCTCAGACAGATTTGTTTGGGAACTTGGTCGCCATTTAACTTTAACCTCTCGTTTAAAAGAAAACATCGTCCAGAAAAGCCAAACCCATTGTGAGGTGGGGACGGAAAGCCACGGATCTCAGTGTTGAGCAACAGGAAAAGGCTATTACAGCCCATGCGATTCATTTAGTCCAGCAGTCACAACTTTTCCTGTTTCTCAATTAACGAAGTACGAGACCGCCGGGTTGCCACGACAGTCAATTTACCGATTGGCCTGTGCAGCTCGGCCAATCGGTTTTTTCATTGTATATCGGGCGGGGGCACTATGAATATCCAGGGAAATAACCATCATAAAACAACGGCGATTCAGAGGATCAAAAAGAAATCTTTACAACAGCCGAGAATTTCTTCGGTCGTCTTCTTTCTTTTTGTGTTAATCGCAGCCCATGGAATCGGACCGCTGTATGCATCTGCCGAAACCGTCACCATGGAATGGGAGAGAACCAACCCTATCAGCGACATCGTCGAGTATAAGATCCATTACCGAACCGGTGGCACTGGCGGTGGTATCTTGAACAACTACACGGGGACCGGACTGGTTTTTGACGGTGCTCCGCTGGATGGAAACCAGGTAAATTCCGCAACGGCCATCGATGTAGGAGATCTCTCACAAGCTGGGAATTTCGTTTCGATTGGGCTTCGCAATGTCGATCCATCGGAAACTTACTGCTTTGTGATTACCGCCCTTTCAAACGACGCCGAAAGCCGCCCATCTAATGAAGCATGCTTTGCGCTGGCGCCCCGCATCACTTCCAGCGAAGTACTCAACGCTGAAGTCGGCTTGCCCTATGCATATGATGTAGAAGCCTCAGGGCGTCCGGACCCTTTCTATGAACTCACCAACGCTCCCGTCGGAATGACCATCGATTCCGCCACTGGTCTGATCAACTGGACTCCGGCGGCGGCCGGGGCCCACGATGTGACGGTACAGGTGAGCAACACTTATGATTCGGACACCCAAAGCTTTACGATCGATGTCAGGGACCCGAGTCTCGAATTCATTATTGACAATGAGGATTCAGGCACGACGGCAATCGGCACCTGGAACGTGTCTTCGGGCGTAAATCCCTATGGTATCAATTCCCTTTACAGCAATACGCTTTCAAGTTCCTTTGCTTTTGAAACAATGCGCAGCGGTCTTCAGGAAGTGTCGCTATGGTGGACGCAGCATACCAACCGGAACACCCAGGTGCCGGTGGAGATATACAACGGCGCACAACTGCTGGACACGGTATTGGTGGATCAAACGCAAAACGGCGGCACCTGGAATGTGTTGGGAACCTACTCCTTTTCAGGCCAGGCGAGGGTCGTGATAATATCCAATACCACGGCGATGTCGGCATGTGCGGACGCGACAAGATTTACAGCCGTCAATTCCGGGGCCCCTGTGATTTCGACTCTGGAAATCAATGGGACAAGCGGAACATCGTCGGTTTACACCAACGACAGCGGCCGTCAAGTGAGCGTCCGGATCGTTTCCGATGACGACAATACGGTAAACGAATATGCCATATTGGAAAACATTAACGATCCGGCTGCCGCAACGTTTTCCGCAGTTCCCGGAGGTGCCGCAACGAGTGTCGATTTTACAGTTCCCTTCGCCCTGGCCGACCTGGACGGCAGCCGCACCCTCTATGCATGGGTGAAGGACAATGACGGAATCGTTTCCCCCGCTGCGGTAAAATCCAATGTGATACTGGACCGGGCAGCGCCCTCGTCCATGATCAATGTTCCGGCAAACCTGTCGCGAATCAACACCCTCGCTTCGTTTGCCGGAACCGCATCGGACAGCGGAAGCGGCGTTTCAGGAATCACTGTCCAGGTCACGGACGGCACCCAATACCTCCGCGCCGATGACGCTTGGGTGGCCACGCCGACCTGGTTCACCCCGGATCATGCCTCCAACCTGTACGACTGGTGGCATGACACCGGCAGCGTCACATTCCAGTCTTCCTCCAGTTACGCGATCAGATCCCGTGCCACGGACATGGCCGGAAACGTTGAAAATCCGGTGAGTGAAATCACTTTCGTCTACGACGATGTGCCTCCGAATGGGAATATTGCTTACAGTTCATCGGATACGAGCCATGTGGCACCGGGCGCTTTCACCATTTCCGCCGGTTTCAATGAACCCCTCGGGAGCACCCCCCTGATTTCGATTTCCGGTGCCGGCCCGCTGGCGGTCTCCAATGTGCCCATGTCCGGTGCAGGAAACAGCTGGAGCTACACTCTGGCTGTGCCCTATGGAGACCGGACTGCCTATCTGGTGACGGTCTTAAATGTTGTTGACCTTGCAGGCAATTCGGCTTCACTGACGGACAATTTTACAACCGATACTATCGATACCGACGGCGACGGGCTTCGCGACTATCTGGCGGACGATGACGACGACAACGACGGCTGGACGGATGCCTTTGAAACATCTATGGGCCTCAACCCACTGGTCGACGACCGATTCGATGACCTGGACGGAGACGGGTACACCAATATCGAGGAGATTTTGGCCGGTACCGACATTGGCAACAAAGGACCCGACCAACCGGAATTGATCCCCGTGGGAAGTCCTTCCAGTGTCACCCCGGATCTGGTCACCCTGCCCTATGTCGATCCGGAAGGGGATGCCCATCTAAAAACCATCTGGCAGATCAGCACCGACAGTACGTTTATGGACCCTGCACAACTGGTGCTGAACCTGGAAACAGATACCGATCTGGAGTCTGTGACCGTACCGGATGCCCTCCTGGTTCCAAACTCAAGCGCCCCTTATTATTGGCGTGTGAAATTCTTCGATGATCAAAATGGTCCTTCGCTCTGGTCGGAAGTATCTTCTTTTACCACCGGTGCAACCGGGTCGTCCGCGCCTTTGGTGTCCCTGTTTGAAGTGAACGGCCTTAGCGGTTCAGGAACCGTCTATACCAGTACAAGAGATGTCAATGCCAGAATCGTTGCTTCCGATAATAATCTCGTGACCGGATACATGATCCAGGACGGCATCAGCAGTCCGAGCGGGACCTTCACTAGCATTTCGGATGCTGCTGCCATCGATCTTGCGGTGCCCTTCACCCTTTCCGACACAGACGGTACCCACACGCTCTATGCCTGGGTTCAGGATGACTGGTCTCTTGTTAGCACACCGGCCGTGAAAACCAATGTCATCCTTGATCGGTCCGTTCCATCAGGCATGCTTGGGTACTCTCAATCCGATACCAGCCATGTGGCTCAGGGTGCCTTTAATATTACCGCCAATTTCAACGAACCGTTGAGTGGGGCTCCGAACATCTCGATTGCAGGCGCCGGTCCACTGGCCGTCTCCAATGCACTCATGTCCGGTGCAGGCAACAACTGGAGTTATGTCGTGACGGTGCCAGTTAATGACAGAACCACCTATCAGGTCGGCATCTCCAATGCCGCCGATCCGGCCGGCAACACCGCTTCGCTGTCCGGCAATTTCACCACCGATACCATCGATACTGATGGCGACGGATTGCGCGACTACCTGGATGATAACGACGATGACAACGACGGTTGGACAGATGACTTTGAAACCGCCTTGGGTCTGAACCCGCTGGTCGATGATCGAAACGGAGATCTGGACGGGGACGGTTATACCAACATGGAAGAAATTACCGCCGGCACCGATCCGGGCAACGAAGGGCCCAGGCAACCCGAATTGATACCGGTAGCGAGCCCGTCCAGCGTGACGCCAGACCTCGCCACCCTGCCCTACGTGGATGAAGAGGGGGATGCCCATGTTACAACGATCTGGCAAATCAGCACCGATAGTTCCTTTGCCGATACCAGGCAATTACACTTTCACCTGGAAACCGATGATTTTCTGGAATCCGTGGAAGTGCCGGGGCTAATCCTGGATCCTGATGGAAGTGCACCCTATTACTGGCGGGTGAAATTCCTGGACAGCCAGAACGGGCCGTCCCTCTGGTCAAATGCGTCTGCGTTCAGCACCGGACTCGATCCGGATGACGCCAATGGTGACGGGATTCCCGACACCAATGTGGATGACCATACCGTCGATTTGGATGGTGACGGCAACAGCGACGCCTTTTTCACCACTTACAGGGCGGTTCACACAGCCGTTGGAGACAACATCATCGGCGTCGAGGTGGTCACACCGGGCGTGCAGATCGATTATCTCAAAGCGATACCGCCCGCATCCATTTCCGATCCCTATGGCCGGCCGACGTCCCTGCCCATCGGGTTGGTCAACTTCAGGCTGAGCGGCGTGCCCGTTGGAGGCACTGCCGAGGTGATCATCCGTCCCTTGAACCCGATAGATAATCTGGCCTGGTACTACTACGATCTTTCAACGGGATGGCTGGACTACTCCGCGAACACAGTATCGAATCCCGACGGATCCCTCTCGATCACCCTGAAGGACGGCGACGTGGGAGATTGTGACGGGGTGGCCAACGGGCTGATAGTGGATCCGTTCGGCCCGGGGGGTTTCAGCAGTAGCGGGGCCCCAGCGGCGCCTTCGCTCCTCGAAGACGTCGGCGCCGGTGGCGACGGTTGCTTCATCGCCACAGCCGCATTTGGGTCGCCCATGGAGAAACAGGTGCGGTATCTATCCCGTTTCAGGGACCTGTACCTGCTGAAAAGCCCGCTCGGAAAACGTTGTGTGGATTTTTACTATCGCCATTCGCCCCCCCTTGCAAATTATATGCGGGACATTCCGCTCCTTAAGAAAGCGGTTCGACTCTTGCTGGCTCCCATTGCCGGGATGGCGCTGATGACCGTTCAGTTCGGTGGCTTGCCGCTAATGTTAATGCTGGCATGTTTCAGCCTTTTCATCGTGCTTGTCGCTCCCTTTGGGTTCCGAATGCGTAACAAACGCAATGCAATCAAGCGGTTCCGGGAATGTCATGAACCTTTTCAGTGTTAGTGAAATTCTAAACTGAACCAAGACGCGTCGTAAACACAGAACCTTTTCATCACCATAGAAAGGACTCGCCAGGCGGGCTATTGCCCCGCCTGGCGAGTTGTCGTTTGGGATTGATTTCGTGCCCTCAAGAAAGCACCCATTTTAAGGGATAGGGACTCGAATTCGGGTAACCCATCCGATATTCATTTCTGCGTCTTACTGTGAAATGATTTTCACACAATTAGCCCAGATTCGATGCAACCCCTGTATACCGATTGAAAATAAACATGTAACATATTGATTTTATTATATAAAAAATACACATGTAAAATCATCGCTGGCACAATTATTGCGTGTAACTTATAGGCGACTTTATACGCCAACGTTAATGCATTTCATGGCAGGTATTCGGTTTATCACGTGATCCGTATATGGACATCACTGCAACAAACGCTTATCGTTCTCTCGGTTTGTGGATGGAATCTGTTGACGACGCATGGCAGGATAACAACTGACTCATAGCATAACACTCTTTAAATGATTATAACGAATAATCAAATGTTGACTCCCCTGATCAAGCGATGGTTGTTGTTCACTGTTTTGATTGCATCATTGTATGTGAGTCCGACCATAGGGTATGGGGCAATTTTTGAAGACACGTTCGCGAATCAAGGGTTTACCGTAAACAACTGGATGAATACGGGCGGCAATTGGACATTTCCCGCCGATCCGCCGAATACCTACCGGGGCACATGGGATGGTTTGTCGTTTGCGGCGGCGACGCTCGCAAACAGTGGAAAAGGATACTTTCAATCGAATCTTTCCCTTCAAACGACGGTCGCTCTGGGTTATGAAAATTCCGCCGCGGGACTCTGGCTGACCTTCGATGAGCAAGGAAATTACGTCTACCAAATCTCAATAATAAGCGGTTTTATACAGTTTGGGGGGCAGGATAAATTGGTCCTTTCGAGAGTGAAAGACAAGAACCCCTTAGAGTTTGCGATTCTGAATTTAGATCCACCCGCCAACGGACTCTCTATAAACACAGGGACCTTTTACACGATCGAGGCAGCAATCGATGATCAAAACGTGTTAAGCGTGACTTTGTTAGATCCAGGGCGGCTCCCGGGAGAGCAATCCATCGCAGCTCTAGTTTGGAATCTAACAAATGATCCGGAATTTGCAGCGGGCGTTCCCAATTCCGTCGGAGCGGGTATTTTCGCTCAGGATGATGCTACATTTGATAGTTTCACGCTAAACGGTACGCCAATCCCAATACCGAAAACCAGTTGGCTCCTTGGGTTCGGTATTCTGTGTGTGTTGGGGGTTCGCAAAACGCTGACACCCTCCTGACACCTTTTCCCGGCAGAAAGCTTGCATATGGCGGAAGCGTCTTCTCGTTGGAAGGCGCTCACCCCCAAACAGGGGGGGCTCTCCCAGAGGCAGTCTCAACTTATCCCACAGGCCCCCTCTGCTTCGTTTCTGATCAATTATGGATTTCAAATATTATGTAACAATGTAAAATTAATATCAGTGTTTGGGCATAAATTTTCCTATTTTTAGTAACAGACTTCACACCCAATCTGATTCAGGCCTGTTGAGAATACAGATAACAGCCCGGTGCCATTGACAAAATTCACCTAAATGACAACACTATCCGAGGTATAGAATTTGCAGTTTGCTTAAAGACTTACAACAACGTACCGTCAATGATCCATGCCGAATGATGCGCGTTTATGACGATATGCCAATTGATATTTCCCTGCGCAAGATGGTCTTTTCAACGAATGCGGCGACTGTTGCGATGGTCATCGGAACCGAACGACTTCGTCGCGGGGGGATCCCGTCCGGCTCATGGCGGGCGAAAATGATAACTGCCACGATGGCCAGCCCATGAAGCGTTCTTATTTTCGTCAACCCATCGCAGCAATCCTTGCGGCAGTCCTGTGTCTGTTCTCCTTACCTCCATCCACCGCACTCGCCCAGAGGTCGGTTACCATTTCCTGGAACGCCAGCACCAATCCATTTCTAAAAAATTATAACGTCTACTACAAAGAAACAGGCTCCGGGTCCGAGGAGATCAAGATCACAGTCCCTCTGGAAGGCCTGAATGATCCGGAGCACCCTGAACTTACGATTGACGGACTGGATGACTACACCTCCTACACGTTCACGGTAAAGGAACTTCTGGATACCGGACTGGAAGCAGATACCGAATACTGCTACCGGGTGCGCGCGGTCAATGACGCCGGACCCTCGGATTACTCAAACCACGTCTGTATCTCGACACCGGCAACACCCACCGGCCCCGGTGACCCGCTCTATACGCTGACCATCACGGAAACGGGATCCGGCATTGTCTCGAAGAATCCGAATTTCGCGAAATATCGTCTCGATGAGCAGGTACTGATTACCACCCTGCCGTCGCCCGGTTGGAGCTTTCTTCGCTGGACCGGCGATGCGACAGGCACCTCACCTCAGATCTCTCTCGCCATGAGCAGCAACACGACCGTCACCGCAGAATTTGAATCGACAATCGATGATTTTGTCGGCTATTGGAGTTTTGACGACGGCACCGCCGAGGATCAGTCACTTAACGGAAATGATGGCATTCTTTCGGGCGCCGAGGTCTCGGACATCCACGGGGTTCGCGCCATGACGTTGGATGAATGGGGTGACCACCTGGAGTTTCCCGATAGCGCAAGCCTGAGTTTTCCCGGTAACCAGTTGACCCTGGCGTGCTGGATGAACCCGTCACATTTCTTGAACAACCGGGTAACCATCATGCAGCGCAGCCGTCCGGGGGGTGAGTCGTCCCCGGCGTGGTACGATTGGCAACTCTACGCACGGGCGGATGACGCGCCGACGGCCTATCATCCCGTGTTCAGGATCGAATTGGACGGCGACTCCGAAATCGATACCAATGAGCAGGTTGAAGCCGATGTTATTTTGATTCCCCGGAATTGGTACTTTGTCGTTGCGACCTACGATGGAACCAATCTGAAAATTTACATCGACGGCATATTGCGGGGAACCACGAACGCGGCGGGAGGAACGATCCCCAACAGCGGCGAGAGTATCTGGGTCGGGGGGAACAGCGTTTGGGATGAATATTTCAACGGTATCATTGACGAGGTTCGGATTTATGATCGGGCCTTGAGCGCCTCAGAGGTCCAAGCATTGATGTTTGCCGGTCCGGTACCGGGGCCCCCTTTCCCCCCTTTCAGCCCGGCGGTGACGCCGGTTTCCCCTTCGCAGGTCAGTTTGGCCTGGACAGACACCTCACGCAACGAGGCCTATTTTGAAATCGAACGCAAGAGAACAATAGGGGGCATTTACGGCAAATTGGCAACGTTGGGGATGAACGAGGAACAGTTTGAGGATACACAGGTTCAGAACGAGAGCATCATCCTGTCCCAACTGATCATTCCGGCCATGCAGCCCGAATCCTTAATTTCTACGCCGTTCGATGGGGAGAGACTGAATTCTCTGTCTGCGATTACGGGGAGTACCGCTTCAGGAGATTTGGATGCACAGGCAGTCTATCTGCAAATCACCGATGGGACCCAATATCTTCATTCGACTCCGCCCAACTATACCCATACCTGGGAGCCGACACCTTTCTGGATAGAGATTCCGATTACTGGGGACCCCGAGTGGTCTTATAATGTTGCAGATGTGTTCAATCCGGTGCAAATTCAAACCGACACTTTATTCACAGTGAGATCGTACGCCTCAGACGGTATGGGGCACGATCAGAGCATCCCCGACGAGGTGAGCTTTTTCCTCGATGTCACGGCGCCCACCGGCACGGTGACGTACAACGGCGATCCATCCCGTATTCGCACCGGCCGGCTGATGATCACAGTGGAATTCGATGAAGGCCTTGGCAACGCCCCCCGGATCAGCATTTCCAGCAGCGGCCCTCTGGACGTCGACAGCGTCCCGATGACTGGTGTCGGCACACATTGGAACTACCCGGTCGATATACCGCCCGGTGACAACAGCACCTACGATGTGCTAATTTTTGGCATTTCCGATCTGGCAGGGAACACGAGAGCAGACCTGTCCAGCAGTTTTACGACCGAGTCTGTCGATACGGATGGGGATGGTCTCCCGGATTCCTGGGAACTGGCAAACGGCACGGACCCGAATGTCAGCGGGGGTATCCACGGCAAGACAGGAGACATCGACGGCGACGGCTCGAGCAATTTTGAAGAATACGCGAATGAAACAGCCCAGTATTCAACCTTCGAATATCCCGGATACTCTCCAATGGACCTCACCCTTGAATGGGCCTACTGGGAGGATGCTACCATTTACGGATTTCGCATCTACTACCAAAGTGGGTCGGTTCCTGGTGATTACAATGGTGTCGGTGCCGACCAGGGACCCTCCCCCATCGAAATCTTGCCGGCAGAGCTTGATAACCCGGGAAACCTTCTGAACCCGCAATTTACGATTACGGGACTGGACAACAACGAAATCTACCGATTCGTCGTGACGGCTTGGGTCAACGGGGATGAAAGTACATTCTCCAATCAGGCGGTGTATGATAAAACCCTGCCTCAATCAGAGATACTATACCCCACAAACGACCAATTTTTAAACAGCCTTCCGACAATTTCAGGGTCCTCCCAACCATCGGATCTGTCAATCATCACTGGAATTGAAATACAGGTGACCGATGGGTCCCAGTATCTTTCGAATGCCGGCAGCTGGATCGACACGCCGGCGTGGTTCGTTCCCAGCGACACGGCGAACCCGGCATCCTGGAGTCACGATACCGCCAGTATTTCTTTTCAGCAGGGAGCTTACAACGTCCGATCGCGAGCGACAGACAGTGCACCTAAGGCCGAAATCCTGCCGGATGAAATTCGCTTCACTTACGATAACGTCTCACCTGTCGGGACGATATACTTCAATGGGGCCATTACCGACCATGTCAGTGAAAGCCAGCTGTTCATTGCGGCGACTTTCTCGGAACCGCTCCTGGAAACTGCCGGGGAAACGCCCAAAATCCAGATTTTGGGCGGGGGTCCCCTGGACACCGGATCCCCCGTAAATATGTCCGGTTCCGGTAATCACTGGATGTACGAGGTCGACATTCCCGTCGGAGACAACACCAGATACACCGTTACTGTTTCCAATGGCGTGGATCTGGCCGGAAACGCTGCCGAGATACTGTCGGGTACGGTGACAACAGGTGCGATCGATACCGACGATGATCGTATCCCCGATTTCAGGGATGACGATGATGACAACGATGGATTGCCGGACAGCGAGGAAGCGGTCTACGGCCTGGACCCGCTGATCGACGATACCATCGCCGACACCGACGTTGACGGATACCCGAATCTGACAGAGTTGATTGCCGGAACCAGTATCACCAATCGAGGCCCGGATACACCGCTCCTGATACCTCTTGACAATCCGTCCGAGCTGATACCGGAATTGACCGCCGGTACGTACTCGGATTTTGAAGGTGACGCTCATATTAAAAGCATCTGGCAGATCAGCACGGATGAAACCTTCTCGGACGACGGCCAGCTCGTGTTTCATTTGGAGACAGACAAATTCCTGGAAGGCCTCCCCGTTCCGGATCTTGTATTGAATCCCGATTCGACCGCATTCTCGAGAGTTCTTTTTATTGACAGCAACAACGGGCCTTCTCTTTGGTCGGCAGCATCGGCAATTATTACCGGCCAGGACGACGAGGATGTGGACGGCGATGGGGTTCCGGACACCCAGAGCGTATTGGATGACACGGTGGATTTAACAGGGGATGGTCAAAACGATCAGTTTTCCAATACCTATAAAGCAGTTTACACGACCGATCCCGCCGAAGATAATATTATTGGCGTTGAATGCATAACGGCGGGTTGTCTGCTTGAGCGTCTGACGGCCAAATCTCCGGACTACATTTTGGATCCCGAAAACAGACCGCTCGCCCTGCCGTTCGGCCTGATCGGTTTCAGGCTGAGCGGACTGCCGGTCGGAGGACAGGCCGAGGTCCTGATTCGGCCTTTGGTTCTGTTCGAATTCGAGGAGTATGAACTGGCCTGGTTCGCATACGACCTCGACATAGGATGGCAGGATTTCGCGGACAATTCGACAACCCATCCCGACGGAACCGTGACCATCATCCTGGTTGACGGCGGGCCGGGAGATGGTGACGGCGTGGCAAACGGAGTTATCGTGATTCTATCAGGGCCCGGTGTTCCCCAAAACTGCTTCATCGCGACAGCGGCCTTTGGGTCGCCGATGGAGCGAAACGTCCGGTATCTGTCCGATTTCAGAGACCGGTATCTGTTCAACAATGCTCTTGGAAAGAGCAGTGTCGCATTCTACTATCGCTATTCTCCCGCCCTGGCGGACTATATAAATACGAATCCGTTCATTAAGAAACTAGTGTCTCTCGCGTTGCTCCCGATCGCATGGGTCGCCTACACCTCGGTACAGTATGGAGGAGGCCTGATACTTTTTCTGACGGCGTTCTGTTTTGTCACCGTGATATGTGCGCGCATCACCTGCCGTCTGAGAAATCGATGAATTGCCGAAGAAACAGAAAATTTTGGATCCGAAAATAATTGTTCTGTCGCGATTTTCCATTCGGTAGAGATTGGTGCTTCCCCTGCCGGGCAAGTTGTCGCCTGAATGTGGAATGATGTCTTTCCCAAAACACTTCCTTGCCGGTCAATGCACAAAAATCCCTTTTTTCTTTCAGGAAATCTCCCTATAGAGCGTTTGTCAGAATAACGTTCCGAGGGCACAGCGTTCCTAAAACATCTAGAAGTTTTATGCATGAACACAACATCACCGTGATTGTCAAAATACAACGTAATTTCAGGACGATATTGGGTTCACCGGCGAATCATTAGTCATTCTCACCAATCGGAACATATTTTTGACAATCACTATGGATTGATTTTTTCGGGTGGCTGAGATAAATAAGAATATTATATGATTATAGGTTATTAGCTGCCGGCGCCAAAGAATGGAGGATTGAACATGCAGTTTCCACTACGAATTATACTGCTTCTTTTATGTACAGCCTGTGTGCTCTCCGGATGTGCCTCAGATGAAGAAAAAACGCTTTCCCATTTTAACAAAGGGAAAACCTATTTCGAAAGCAACCAGTACAGAGAAGCGGAGCTGGAGCTGCGGAATGCCCTCAAAATCGATTCCGCCTACTTTGACGCCCACATGCTGCTTGGGGAAACATATTTAAAGCTGAACAATCCCCAGAAAGCCTTTAACTCGTTCGCCCGCGCAGCAGAAATCGATCCTCAAAGTAAGGATGCGCATCTTAAGGTTGCGTCATTATTATTCCTGGGCCGCCAGATGCCCGGCGAAGTGTCGATAAAATCCTTGAAATAGACGCCAACCATATCCAGGCGCTGGCAATTCTTGCCGCCATTCAGGAAGCCAAGGGGGATATTTCCGGAGCCGAGACGACGTACCGCCGGATTGCGGAAGTCGATCCATCGAATGCAAATGCCTATCTGCAAATTGCGAGGATCTCAATCCGGAACGGAAATCGGCTTGAAGCGGAAGACATGTTGCAGAAAGTTCGCAACCTCGACAAGGGTGACGTCAATTCAAGGGTAAGGATGGCCAGACTCTACGTAAATCTGGGCAAAGCTGACATCGCCGAGGATCTGCTGGCGGATCTTGTCCGGGAAAATCCCGAGGAGTCGAACCGTCACATCATCCTCGGCCATTTCTATGTCAGCCGGAACTTACCGGATAAGGCCGAAGAAGCCTACATCAAAGCGACCGAGGTCGATTCAAAAAACCCGACCCCCTACATGGTGCTCGCCGGGTTTTACGAACGATCCGGGCAGATCGAAAAACTTCTGCCGATATATGAAACGGCGCTGGCGTTAAACCCGGAAGATGCACAGATTCTCACTGCCATTGCCCAATATCACCTCCGTCAGAAAGACATCGAAAAAGCACCGCAACAGACCCGTTCCCTTATGATGCTGGGAGCCCTCTATGAGCAAAAAGGGGAATTGGATCTTGCCGAACAGTATTACAGAAAAACCCTCGAGATCAATCCGGATTTTGCACCGGCGGCAAACAACCTTGCCTACATTCTTACCTCTCAAGGAGGAGACATCAACGAGGCACTCATGCTGGCCAAAAAAGCAAAGGAATTATTGCCGGACGATCCCAGCGTGATGGATACGTTGGGCTGGATTTACTATAAAAAAGGCCTCTACGAAAGCGCCATTGTCGAGTTTAGCGACAGTCTCGAAAAACTTCCGGACAACCCAACCATTCACTATCATCTAGGTGCGGCATTCTACCAGAATGGGGAATCTACAAATGCGAAAATCCAATTGGAGCGGGCATTAAGTTTAGACGGAAATTTTGATGGTGCTGAAGATGCCAGAGAAATGCTCAAAACCCTTTGATTGGTGAAACCAATCAGCAAAAGATGTATCTTTCATTTTACCAGCTAAGAAGAAAGCCGTTTGAAATTAATGCAGACCCGGCTTTTCTGTGGCCTGGTGAGAGGCAGAAGGAAGTTCTCCATGCATTTAAATATGGGCTCCTATACAACAAGGGCTTCATTCTGATCACTGGGGATGTGGGAACAGGTAAGACAACGCTTGTCAATGCGCTTTTAAAAGCGCTAAGAAGCAGGACGGTTGTCTGCAATATGCCCTACCCGAATATTGACGAGACAGATTTTTACAAAATATTAATTGACGCTTATGAGCTGGATTTTGACTATACGACGACTGGAGAATTTTTAAATCAGTTTTGCGAGTTCCTGCTCGATCTTCGCAGGAAAAATAAGAGGGCGTTACTGGTGGTAGACGAGGCCCAGCGTCTGTCCAATGGGCTTCTGGAAGAAATTCGACTGTTGTCCAATCTGGAACATCAAGATCAGAAACTATTAAACATTTTTTTAATCGGCCAAAATGAGTTTGATGAGGTTCTCAAGCGTGAAGAGAACAGGGCGCTGCGCCAGCGGATATCCTGCATGGTTACGCTCGATCCGCTGGATGCGGAGGAAACCCGCGCCTACATCACTCACCGGCTCAAAGTCGCCGGTTCGGAAAACGAACTCTTCGATCAGGCCGCTATAAAATCAATTTATCAAGCAACCCAAGGGTATCCGCGGCTGATCAACATTTTATGCGACCAGGCACTTCTGACGGGATTTGTAGGGGGTAAACAGCGGGTGTCTGAGGAGGTTGTCTCCGAGTCGATTACCGATTTACCCATTCATTTCGAAGATCATGGGAAAAGCAAGTCGAAAATTCTTTCATGGCGCCTTCTAGTCGGTCTGGTGGTAGGACTCGCTATTATGACCGCGGGGATACTTTTTGCAATCTAGCACTTCCCGCGTCTTGAAAAAAAGTTCCCTGATATCGTACGGTTTTTTGATGAAGCCATCGCATTTACTGAGTTTGAGCTCCTTCGGCAGACCGTTCATGCTGTACCCACTGGATATCATTACCCGGGCCTCCGGGTTCATTTTCTTGATATTTCGATAGACCTCATCCCCTCGCATTTCCGGCATGATCAGATCCAGGATGACAAGATCGATCTCATCCATTTGCTCTTCAAAAAGCTGAAGCGCCTGTTTCCCGCTACTGGCAGCGATAACATCATAACCGAGTATTTGCAGCATTTTTCCGCCCGCCTCGATGATGATCTGTTCATCATCCACGAGAAGAATCCTTTCATGGAAGGCTGCCGGTTGGTCGTATTCATCTTCTTCTTTTACAATTGTCTTGTCGGAAGCGGGCATGAATATGAAGAAGGACGTGCCCTTCCCTTTTCTGGATTCCACTTCGATGTAACCGTTGTGGCTTTTGATGATTCCATAAGCAGAGGCGAGACCCAGCCCGGAACCCCTTCCAATTTCCTTGGTGGTAAAAAAAGGATCGAATATGTTTTTTAAAATATGCTTTTCAATGCCGATGCCGGTGTCCTTGATGCAAATCATGACGTATTTTCCGGGTGCCGGTTTGTAAAATTTAGCTTTGATCCGTTTGTGGGTCACATTCCGCGTTTCAATGCTAAGCGTCCCACCATCCGTCATCGCCTGCCAGGCGTTAATGTAAAGATTTAACAATACCTGCTCCAATCGATGCCGGTCGGCTTCGACCGGATACAGATCTTCGACCAGGTCCCGATCAATGGTGATTTCTTTTTTCGTCCGGCTAAAAATTTCGGAAGTCTCGGTGATGAGCCGATTCACATCAACCGGCTTGACCTCAAATTCCACCTTGCGCGCATATCCCAGCAACTGTTCGGTCAATTTCGCGCCGCTTTTAACGATCTTGCCGATGCGTTGAAGATATTCGTAGTGGGGGTGGGATATATTGACGTCAAGCAGCAGCACCGAGACATTACCTTGAATACCCATCAATAAATTATTGAAATCATGAGCGATTCCCCCGGCCAAGGTGCCAATCGCTTCCATTTTCATGGCATGCTGCAGCTGCGCCTCGATCTGCCGTTTTTCTGTGACATCCTTTAGTATAGCGACGATCGTATTTCCATATTCCCCTTGCACAGGAAGCAAATTCAGAAGGATGAAATGACCGTTTAATTGCACGGATGCTTCGGTGAGCGTCCGCGGTTTCCGAATGGCTTGATGCTGCAAATACTCCCGGACGATTTCCTGATCCCCGGAAGAAAAAATTTCCGCAAAGTGTTTCCCCAAAAGCTCCTCTTCAGGTCTGCCGATTAACGAAACAGCCGTGGGGTTGGCATATATGATGACGCCTGCCGGTGACAGCTCCAGAATGCCCTCGGACATATTATTCAGGATAATGTTCAGGTGCCGGGTCCAGTTGATAAGTTCCTTGGTGATCGCCCGCTGACTGACATCTTCGATACCCTTAATGCCATCGTCAATGACATCTGTATCGGGCCTGTCCAGGAAGCCCTGCATTGTTTCGACAATGTTGGATTCCATTTTATCGAGAGGCCCCTTGGCAATACACGCGTTCGCCCCGAACTCTTTATAGTCCATACCTTCCTCAGCCGCGACTGCCGATATGACGATCACACAGGCGTCTTTCAGGTCGGGGTTTTTTCGTATAATCCGACAGATGCGCTTCCCATCGATGTTCGGCATCACAAGATCGAGCAGCACCACATCCGGCACATAATTTTTCAGTACTTCCAGAGCGGACAGCCCGTCTTCGGCAGTAATCAACTCATGGTTGTGCTTTTTCATCATGTGTTCGTAAAACTTCAGCATCACAGGCTGATTATCGACAGCAAGGATTTTCATGTCGGAAAGCTCCCCATAAACTGGTTTTCCAGGGCAATGTCGCGGATGTCAGTTCGTAGTATACGGCAACATAATTTTTGGTACTATTTTAATAACATAGGAAAATTTTTAATAAATTTCAAGAGTCCACAAAGCCGTCCTTAAGCGGGTTGCCTTCCGGTTTCACGTCTAATGGATACGAAGGTTCAGTGCCTGCGGCTTGAGGCTTCCGTCTTCGCCAAGGCTTCGGTCTCCGCTCTTCGAGCTACGACCCGATAAAAAGCCGGACAGGTCGCTCTTTGAGCTTGGGGCTTCGTGCCGCTTCAATGGGACTTCTCCCCACAAGACGACGGAAAAAGAAGACCCCACAAGCAAGGGGGCAAGGGGTCGTGTGAAATGACAAACTTAGGGTCCAGTACTTATGCCTTACACCCTAAGCCCTGAGCCCCTACGCCCTTCACCCTTACGCCCTGAGCCCTTACGCCCAAGCCCTGAGCCTCTATTCCCTTAACCCTGAGCCCTGAGCCATTTGCCTTAAGCCCTTATACCTTGACCCCCTCAAGTGGATCCCCTTCGGAGTGTAAACAGCGTTATTTCGTTCCTCGTATTGAACCGAAGCGGAATACCGACGGTACCGGTGCCCTGCCCGGTATACCCCGTCATGCCGTTGTAATGCCACAATCCGCGATAGAACTGTCGCCCGTACCGGATATGGAGAATGATGGGAATTCCCCCCGGCAGGCAGATCTGTCCGCCGTGGGTGTGGCCGCACAGGTAGAGACGATATCCGTTTTCAGATGCTGCATCGAACATGGACGGGGCATGAACCAGAGCAATCTTAAACGCATCTGGGGTCTCCTCGAGAGCTCGAACGGCCTGATCCGTATAATAGTAGTAGGGATCGTCCAGCCCGGTGATCAAGATCCGCTCCCCCCCGCGTCTGACATCGATGGTTTCATTGGCTAAAACACGGATGCCCATTTTCTCAAATGGATCGACCATCTGATATGAGTCATGATTGCCGAGGGTCGCCACAATGCCGTCTCTGGTGTTCATATTCCCGACGATATCCCGAATCGGCTTTATGATGGACTTGAATCCGCCGCTGATTCTTTCTCTGAAATCACCTGTAATCGTGCATACGTCCGCGTCGATGCCGGATAATAGTTCACCTATGACCTGCTCCATCCCTGGTATGAAATCGATGTGAAGGTCCGTCAGGTGGAGCACCGTATATCCGTGGAAGGGTTCGGGTAGATCGGGGAATTCAAGCTCGATTCGCTTTAAAACGATGCTGGAGGCATTTTTAGTGCCGATCCGGTAAAGCGGTGTAACCTTCAACAGGGACCCGAATATGTGTATCAGAACCTCGAACAGCGACCAGTGCCGCTTCCGCTTTTCACCGTATTTCCGATGTTTGAAATTGTCGGCTTCCAGTTGGGCACGCACCGACGCCCATATCAGACGCCGTTGATATTGTGAGTTTATCAATTGTTGATCCATATTCCTACTCTATCATGTTCAGGAGGCAATCGTGAAATTGGCCATTTTGTCACCCCCACCCGCCCCCGTTAAATCCCCGTATCGCAGGGGCCGCCAGGGGCGGCATTTAATGAGGCGAGCCTCTCCCTTCAGAGGCTGTGTCGTAATCCAAAAAAGCGCTTAATATATGTCCGTCATGCCGGACTGGCCTGCCAGAGGCAGGTAAAATCCGGCATCCAATCACGTGACTATCTTAAAAGACCTGGATTCCGGGTCAAGCCCGGAATGACAAAATTTCCCATACACCCAGTTTTGATAATTACGACACAGCCTCTCTAGGAGGAGGCTTTTATTCTCCCTCCCCTGGAGGGAGGGAGCCAGAGGGAGGGGGTATGATAAGCTCATTCCTGGTAATTTGGGGAAGAATCTATAAATGACCCTCCCCGCAGCCCCGCTGAGCGAGATTTCCGTTTCACCCCAACAAGCTGCGGGGTATCAACGCGGAATACTATCAGTCTTATCCCCCTCTCCTTGCCTCTCCCACCCCCGCGATAAGCGCGGGATCTTCGACACGAGAGAGGAATTTGAGTGGAATCCCTGCAGCCCCGGCGATGGGATTTACGCTCCGCTCCAACAAGCTACAGAGAATTTGCAAGTTCAAACAACGTACACAACTGCAATTATTGCAATTTTCCTGCCAACAGATAGTTTAAGCAGTCACTTTAATGGATTTCATGGCTTTACAATAGTGCACAGAACAATGTGCAGTCTGCACATTTTTCTGTGCACCTGCCAAACGATTCTAAATATATTTCATATAATTTCAAATATTTAACTTTTGGCACAGATATCGCTAAGTAGTCTGGCAGGTCCACCTGCCCGGTTCCTCAAATAATCAATCGTTACCCTTGATTCCGGGCGAGTTAGGCAGGCTGTAATTCTTAACACTCAAGGACAGATGGATAAGAGGTAAACAAAGACTCAGGAGGTGCCCCCATGACCAGTCTTGAAAAATATTACGGTAAAGAGATTAAAAATCAGGATCACTTCAATGGGTATTGCTCCATGCTGCTGGGTCGCTCCCCCGAGCGGATGGATATCCTGGCAGCGGAAAATTCCAGGGACTTTGTCATTTTTGATGGGAAACTCTGGAGGGAGTTTATTCGCAAGCAGCTCAGGAAAGACAACGACTCCTGATGAATACAAAGTTTTTTCCATCCAGGGTGGGTATGCCCTTGAGTCGATGAGATCATTGAGAGGTCAAGGGCTCAGGGGTAGAGGGAGAAGGGCTCAAGGCTTAAGGCACAGGGGCTCAAGGGTTTAAAGCGTAATTAGCGGGAATTTGATCTGGATGGGCTCGCAAACAGTTAAATGACTCTTCATGCAGCCACGTTGAGCGGAGTCCGCTTTGCCAAAAAAAGTAGAAAAGCAGGACAATAGCCCTGCTTTTCGACTTTAAACAGTTATCAAATGTGTTATTTACGAGTCATCTTGCGGCCGGCACTACCCAGTCCGAGAAGGCCGATGCCGACAAGGAGTATCGTTGCCGGCTCAGGGGTCGGTGTCGGACCTGTTAAGTCCCCACTGGAAACAGTTCCTCCCTGCCATGTACCATTATCTGCAGCCAGAAAATAGACATTCACGTGCCACCGAACATTATCCCCCTCAAAATCCAGCTGATCACTCAGCAAATCATCAAAAAATACACCATGAAAATGGTACCCGTCACCTCCAAGAGCAGTTAAAGCGTAAGAATCAAAGGCATCCTCAGTTTTAAACTTTATATCTTTGTTTTCGATTTTATAATTTTCCTTGTCGTCTTTAATTTCTATTTTCCACTTTGTTCCTTCCAACGCGGGATCATTAAAAGCTTCGAATTTGAATTCGTCTCCCATCATAGGATCAAAGGTATCACCACTGAGATTAAATTTGAATTTGTCCAGCTTCGGGTACAAATCAATGGTAATTGCATACGCTGACGCAGCAAATCCACAGACAACCAACAATACACAAGTAAATATTCCCAGTTTCATCAACTTCATATTGCCCCCTTTCCAAATGTTGCAGCCGCCTGGCTTCTATTAATAAAACACTTTTAAAAAAGCAAAAAACATGCCAAATTTGTAATATATCCTTGTTAGCCCTGATCGCTGATTTTATGCTTAAATACATAATGTTATGAAATTATAAATCAATTTCGGTTCCAGTAGAAAAAATCAGAGTGTGGAATATTTTTATCAAAATATGAAATGTTTTTCACAGCGGCTGTGTAAATTCAGCAACTCTCAGGCTCTATCTGGCAGCAATTTGAGATTAAAACAACGGATCCAACGATGTCTTTTGTTGCACCGCAGAGGCTTTCTAATTTTCACCGGCATTTATAATTCCGAGGTTTAGGCGTTTCATCCCTATGCGGTTATTTTCGATGGTCGATTCTGGCGGGAATTTAATCTGGATGGGCTCTCTGAAAGGTGATTGATCCGATGTGCTATCCCGATGAAGCTCCGCGCAGCAAGCTGCGGGGTCTCGATTCGGAATATCGTCAGTCTTATCCCCCTCACCTGCCTCTCCCACCAGGGGAGAGGGATTAGGGGAATTCCCACAGCCGTGCTGAGCAGGATTCCTGCCTTGCTACAACAAGCTACGGGGAATAAGCCAGTTGAACAGATAGGCTATCCTGACAAACGTGAGAAAAGGCGTATTGATCGAAAATAAAAAAGCAGGGAGATCCCCTGCTTTTTCTTTTCAGTATATCGAAATCGTTATTTACGGGTCATTTTACGGTGAATACCACCCAATCCAAGCATGCCGATGCCGACGAGGAATATTGTTGACGGCTCGGGAGTTGGGGCAGGGGCTGTTGAATCCGCGCCACTCACTATCGCCTCGAAGGTGCCAGCAATGATTCCTTCATTTCCATTTGACTGGAAGGCGCCTTCCATGACCCAGTACATGTCTGCATTTTCTGTATATGTACCGCGAAAAGACCACCAATTATCATTGCCATCGTAGGTCACACTGAATTGATCAAATTCGCCAGACATGCCATCAGTCCAGTAACTTTGTTCATCCTTATCGATTTTTATTTGCCAGAAGTTGTGCAATGCCGAAGGAACTGAGGGATCCACGTAGGCAGTAAATTGAAACTTGTCGTTTTTGTCAGAAGTTGAGGGGTTCAGTATATAGTCACCATTTTTATCTTTTAATTGGAATACTGTCGGTTCTAATAAAACATCCGTAAACGGAATCGCGCTCGCTGATGATATAAATCCGAAAAATATCGATACCCCACAAACGAATAGTACTAATTTCAACAGCTTCATATGGCTACCCTTCAAACGAGTTTATTCCGCCCCATTTTAATCTTTTCGAGTGAACAGCACTAGCATGAGCAAATACCGTACCAAATTTGCATTTTATTTTTGTTAACCGTAAATGTTAATTTTACATTTAATAACAGTATGTTATGGAAAACCGAAGGGTTTGAAGTTCTATGGAAACTTCAGCCTATGGAAGAAGTTATATAGAAATGTGAAAACATTTACATAGTCATAGGTGGCTGGTGAATGAGATGATATAAAAACCGGTTCTTTTCTTAATGAGTGGGAGGAGAGGGGCCAAGGGGTCAGGGATCAAGGCGGAAGGGCTCAGGGCTTAAGGCATAAGGGCTTAGGGCGCATGGGCTTAAGGGTTTAAGGCGTAATTATTGGACTCTATGATTAGCATTTCACTTGAATCCATGCCTGAGGTTTATCTGCCCCAGGCTGGCAGGCAAGCCCTGGTCGCCTCCGGCGCCGCCATAGGCGGGTAAACCTCGACCCGCTTGTCCTGAGCAAGCGCAGCGCATCGAAGGATGGCCCCTTGAACCCTCTATGTTCACATCGACGCAAGAGCCATAAACAGCAGTTTGTCATCAAAAACTACAACTAATCGGGAGATGATCATGAAGTCAAGATTTCATCGCGTGGGACCTGAGCTGTAGATACAATAGTCCACCGATCATCCCGCCAGAGGTGTTCATGATGAGATCGAGCATGCTGGAATTACGTGATGGCATCCAGATCTGGCCGATTTCAATGATCAAACTCGTCAACATACTGAGAAGAAAAAGTATCAGTAATCGATAATTCCCTGAAAAACCGCCACTTTTATACAAGATGGACATCAACGCAAGACCTAAAGGAATGAACCCAATTAGATTGACGAGCACATCGATAATAAAATCATAGTGGAGAAAATAATTTCGACTGGGAAGAGCCAAGACCTCATTATAAATCACTTCGATCGATGAAGGAATTATGAGGTGCCTTTCGCCGCCACTATGGTCATGGACAGCTGAATTTATCGTGCCATCGAAAGAATACAACAAATAGGGATCGTTGCGTTTTTGAAATAGAAAGTCGTGATCAATTACCCAATTTTGATAATTACGGTGGATGTCGGTGGAGGTGAGCAAAGACTTAAAAAACGCAAACCCCAGAATATCTCCTTCCCAGGAATGTTTTCCATACGGGGAATTTCCCAAAATAAGTTTGGTATTTGCCGGACCTTCTGGAATGGAAAAGATGATATCTTTTCTCTCGATTATTTGTTGTCCATCCGAATATAATTTTGTCCCCCCATCGCCGGATGTAACCGTAATATAGTGCTCTCTACCGGGCAATGTTTTCAAATCCAGATATATTCTTTTCAGTTTCCGCTTATGGGCATAATCATCGCCATTCATTAATATCAGCCATGATCGCCACTGCCCAATCAGAAATTGTTCCTCATGCTTGCCACTGAGAAATAATACGATGAAGCTGAACCGGGGTGTTTGCTGCGGCAGTGATCGGATGACAATTTCTATCGAAAATTCGTCTATGGCAGAAGGCCTTTTTCCACCATCATGTAAGGGAAATTCGTAATACGCAAGACTGTGTTCCTGAAAGTGAATACCATTTCCGCCATCGACGAAACTAACGTCATTCGAGAGAAAGAATTCTCTTGGCTTAAAACCTGCAAAAAAAATCGCAAAGAGTATAATAAAAAGAATCAGTTTCCGATGCGCCGAGAGCGCATTGTCTATTTTAAGCCATAAATCTTTGATTGTTCGCATTTCTTGTAATCACTCGCTGCTCGGCTTCCATGATCAGTGATTCGCTATGTGAGGGGCAGGATTCATACAATAACCGGCATTGTTGCCTGGGGAAGGAGTGGTTCTTGCCTTCGGCAACCGAATCCGCCCGAGGTTTATCCGCAAGTATTGTGGCGGGCGGACAAGTGCGCCCGAGGTTTATCCGCAAGTGTTGTGGCGGGCGCACAGGCCCGCTTCAGGCCGTGTTTCAAACGGTTCTTGATGGCCACAAAGACAATTATCGTCATTTAAAGATCTGGTGCCTGGGGCGGGAATCGAACCCGCACGGGGACAAGCCCCAAGGGATTTTAAGTCCCTTATGTCTACCAGTTCCATCACCCAGGCAAGTCGGTTTGCCCGTGGGCCCGTCAGCCCGTGGGCCCGTGGGCCCGTTGGCCGGTTTAGCCGGTTGGGCCAAGATACAAGTTTCAAGATTCAGGATACATGATTAAGGGGGCTGCTAGCGATCAATGAGCTCTCGATCTCTGCTGGGTGCATCTTGTATCCTGCAGCTTGCATCTTCCATCCAGTATCGAGAATCCAGTATCCAGTAACCAGTCTCCCGTTGGCCGGTTTGCCCGTCAGCCCGTTGGCCGGTTTAGCCGGTTGGGCCAGTGCACCTGCGGTTCAGGTCATTTACCGCAAGACGGCGCGTCATAGGTTCGGCACGGCGCTCACGTCATTCGTTGTTTGGTTGATCTGTAATCTTTCAACTTTCAGCTTTGAGCTTTCAGCTTTCAACTTCAGTAAACTTTCACCTTTCAGCACCTCAACCTAAAATTCCTCAGATGCCTTCCTGTGAGATTTTTCTCTGTGGACTCTGTGAGCTCCGTGAGAGATATTTTTTTTCAGCATCCAGAATCCCTTTTGCCCGGGAGCCCGAAGGTGAACTCTTTCATTGATTCTTGCTTTACGGCAAAATCGTGTTCGAGGTTTTAACCGGATCGAAGATTGTTGTCAAGAAAAGATGGGTCTGCTTACTTGATATTATTAATGTTTTTAGCTGGTTAAATCCTTCCTTCGATTCATCGGCGTTACATTAAAGGCATGAATGACACCGTGGCATTTACAGGCTGTGGCCAGGAGAAATGGTCCGGGATTTTCGGTGACTTCAGTCAATACCGTTTCAAGTTCTGAAACCCGATACCCTCCAACACCGGGGGCCAATTGGCTGCTGGGGATCACGATGGACCTAAATTCTGGATGTTTTAATTTTGCCAGGGCCTCATTTAACACAACCGGTCTCGGCTGTCCTGTATAGGTGCAGAGGGCTTCCGGCTCCGGGCAGTCGTCCGGACAGATGAAATCGGCGATGCTCGTATAAACCGCCTTCTTTGCACCCCTGCACGAATTCGGTAACTTCTCGAAGATCTCATCGGGGATGTCGAGCGCTTTCAAATGACAGGCGTTCCTCAAGCTTTTCCCTAACCACCCATACGCCACATGGATCGGAATAGCCGGAATAATCCAGTCGTCCGGGCTCATGGCGGGTAGCTCTATGGTGAGACCCGCAAGACCATCCATTTCCAGCAACCGAACTGATGTGTCCCGGATTTGGCTCAGCGTTTCGGCTTGTTTGTCGACTACGGTGAATGTGGCTGACGGAAATTTCTGTTGCAGTCGATCCAACGCCAGCCTGCCGAATTTGCCGTAGCCAATGATTAAGAATTGGGTATTGGGTATTGGATACTGGGTATTTGGCATTTGGCATCTAAAGTTTGTTATCGGGTACTCGGTAACTTTAGTTTGCTATTGGGTATTCGGTATCAGGTATTGGTATCTAAAAATGGTTATTGGTTAATGGGTATTTGGTACCCGGTTTTTGAGTCTGGTTGTGGTCCATCGCGGACTGAGATATTCATAACAGATTGGACAGTGGGTTCCAAATTGCCAGATTGACAACATGTTAAGGTTGTTATTTCCTAATGACTCTCCCCGCAGCCCCGTTGAGCGGGATTTCTGCTTGGCTACAGCAAGCGGAGGGGGATCCAAGCGGAATATCGTCAGTTTTATCCCCCTCACCTTGCCTCTCCCACCAGGGGAGAGGAATCGCGCAGAGGACGCCCCGCACCGAGATAGGGAATAAGCGAGTCCAAACCGAAAGCATAGCACTACGTAACAGCTTTAAATATTTACAACAATTGTATGATTTTATGTGTGCCGAATACCCGGCCTGCCGGGGCGTCTTGTCCCGTCATCTTGTGGGGTCGACTTGTAGGGACGAAGCTTTACGCAAAGCCCTAAGATATTCAGCGAAGCCCCAAGCCCTAAGAGCGACTTGTGCAGTGTAGTTTTAACGAAGACGTAGGCCCCAAGACCAGTACCGAACACCCAATACCGAATACCCAGTATCAAATACCCAATACCCGCCCTTAATCTTGCCAAGGGTCCATCCATCTGTTAGAAGCCTGCCATGTTTGAAAACCAGCCACCCGGACTGATTCTGGCCTCCCAATCGCCGCGCCGAAAATATTTACTCGAACAGGCCGGCCTGAAATTCGAGGTCATTCCCAGTGATTTTAATGAAAATTCGGTGAGCTTATCGGACCCGGACACCTACGTCACTGAGCTCGCCGAAGGAAAGGCCGCCTCCGTAGCCGGAAATTACCCGGAAAGCTGGGTGATCGGGGCGGACACCATTGTCTGGAGTCAGGGGAAAGTCCTGGGCAAACCCGGCTCGGAGGATGACGCACGGAACATGCTGCGGCGACTCAGCGGCAGAACCCACCAAGTTTACACAGGATATGCGTTTGTGTGCAGTTCCAGGGGGAGAACCGAGTCCAAGGCTGTCCGAACCGATGTGCTGTTCAAGAAACTGAGCGACACTGAAATAGACTGGTACGTCCACACCGGAGAACCCTTCGACAAGGCCGGGGCTTATGCCATCCAGGGGATCGGCACCTTTCTCGTCAGAAGCATCACGGGATCCTATACCAATGTCGTGGGCCTGCCGGTGTGTGAGGTGATCGAGTTTCTGTTGAACGAGAAGATCGTTGGGTTTAAAATCGATAATTGAACACCTATCACCACAGAGGCACAGAGCGCACAGAGGATAGATGTCAGAGGACAGAAGACAGAGGTCAGATGGCAGAGGACTGAGGACAGATCTCGGAGGGCGTGGGTTTCGCTCTGTGAGCTTAGACCCCTCAGACAGATTTCGGATTTCAGGAATAAAAGGATCGCACAGAAGTCACAGAGAGAAAGAATGTTATTGACTGTGACACATGTCCCTCTCTGAGGTCTCTGTGAACTCGAGCATCAGCGGGTGAGATAATAGGCTCTTGCAGAGTTATCAAAGCTAAACTTGGTGTAAATCGTGCGATTCGTGATTAATGTTACGGGACAAGATGACAGATAACATCCGGGACAGATTTCAGGAAGTTATGGATCGGATTCGCGGAGCGGCCCAAGCCTGTGGAAGAGATCCGGAGAGTGTGCGTCTGGTGGTGGTGAGCAAGACGGTCGGGGCCGACAGTGTGAAGGAGGCGATTTTATCCGGAGCGAAGATTCTGGGTGAAAATTACGTGCAGGAAGCCCGGGACAAGATCAACGCCCTCTCCCTGAGCGATATATCATGGCACTTCATCGGCCACCTCCAGACCAACAAAGCCAAATATGCGGTGCGACTGTTCGACCTGATCCACTCGGTGGACAGTTTCAAACTGGCCCGGGAAATTGATAAATATGCCGGAAAAATAGCCAAATGCCAACCGGTGCTTGTCCAGGTCAATATCGCCGGGGAAGCCACAAGATCCGGAATTTCGGAAGAAAAGGCGGTCAATCTGGTAAAAGAAATCAGCCGGTTGGAAAACCTGTCCATAAAAGGGCTGATGACCATGCCGCCGTTTTTTAATGCCCCGGACAGGGTTCGACCGTTCTTTGCGGCACTCAAGGTTCTTTCCGGCCTGATCCGTGCGGAACAGATCCCTAACGTGGAGATGGCCGAGCTATCCATGGGGATGACCGGCGATTTTGAAGTCGCCATTGAAGAAGGCGCCACCCTCGTTCGAGTGGGAACCGCTATTTTTGGGGAGCGTTCGTGAAAATTCTACTGCATACCTGCTGCGGTCCGTGTACCATTTATCCCACTGACGTGCTCCGGAACGAAGGCTTCGATGTCATGGGTTTCTTTTATCGCAACAATATACACCCGTACACGGAGTGCCTCAAACGTCAGGTTACACTGCAGGACTATGCGGACCGGATCGAGCTTAAGGTCATCGTGCAGGAGGGTTATGACCTGGAAGGCTTCATCCGGAATGTGGTGTATCGGGAATCGGATCGGTGCCGGCACTGCTACCACGACCGGTTGCGGACCACAGCCTTAATGGCCAAGCGGGGAAAGTTCGATTATTTCACCTCTACCCTGCTCTACAGCAAATTCCAGAAACACGACATCATCCGGTCTTTGGGAGAATCGGTTGGAAATTCTATCGGAGTGCCATTTTATTATCAGGATTTTCGGGAAGGCTGGAAGGAGGGCGTCGACAGGTCCAAGCAGTTGGGCATGTACCGACAGCAATACTGCGGGTGTATCTACAGTGAAAAGGAGCGGTTTTTCCGATCCAGCGATCGGAAACATCCATAAGGCCAATTCAAGATGAATTTAGTTGGCCGCAAATGCCCGCAGTAACCCTTAAATATCTCAGACGTGCGTGTTATTCCATCAATCCCTTAACCGCGTGAGCCATCAAACCATCCAGACACCATGTTCGGAAATTTCATCTATTTTATCGTCGCCCTGCTGATTTACACCACCTATCAGCCTTCCGACGAAACCAACTTCACGCTGTTCGGAAGCCTGGGGCTGTGTCTGTTCCTGACACTTGTGTTTGCACAGTTCACCCGCAGCGTCTTCCGGAAACTGGAGTATCGGATTCTGCAGAACCGGTTGTTTCACCTGGACCACCGTTTTGATCAGCTCGTAACGCGTCAGTCCATCCTCGCGGTCACCCTGTTTGCCATAGCCATCTACGGTCTGAACCTGCCTTCGTTCTTTGTGAATGTCCCGCTGTTCCGTTCCATGCCGACTTTACTGGCAATACTCTTTCTGGCGCTCTTTGTCTTTTTTCTGTCCATCGTCTGGGCCGGAGCCTACCGGTGCCACCGTCTCATGCACCGGTCCGATGTGTCCTTGCGTTCGTATGTGGTGTCCAACATCATGTTTTCCGCTCCGGTTCTCCTGCCCTGGGTAATTCTGTCCGGAGTTCTGGATGTTATTTACGCCCTCCCCTTCGAGGGTCCCAAGCGATTGCTGGCCACCCCCGAAGGTGAAATCGCCTATTTCCTTCTGTTTTTAACGACGGTGGCAGTGCTGGCTCCGGTGCTGATCCAATGGTTCTGGCGGTGTCATCCCCTCGAAGACGGTGACATTCGGCATCGCATCGAAGCGGTGTGCCGGATGGCCCGTTTGAAATATTCGGATATACTCTACTGGCCGATCTTTGGCGGCCGCATGATCACCGCCGGGGTCATGGGGCTGGTAGGCCGTTTTCGGTATATACTTGTCACCGGCGGCTTGCTGAAACAACTGGCGCCCGAAGAAATCGATGCGGTCATCGCCCATGAAATCGGCCACGTAAAACGTTACCATTTGCTGTTTTATCTGTTTTTTTTCGTCGGGTATCTACTGGTTGCGCTGGTTCCACTTCAGCTTATCATCATTGCGGTTTTCTATGTGAGCCCCAGCTACTATTTCATTGAGATGCTGAGCATTAACCAGACGACGATTCTCAACATAGGAATCATTCTTCTGTTTCTGGTCTATTTCAGGCTCATCTTCGGTTACTTCATGCGAAACTTTGAACGGCAGACAGATACATACGTCTATGAGCTTTTCAATTCTGCGACCCCTCTGATATCTACCTTCCAGAAGATTGTTCTGACCACGGGGCAGTCGCCGGACAAACCCAACTGGCATCACTTCAGTATCCGCCAGCGGATCGATTACCTGAAAAAATGTGAGGCGGATCGATCCTGGGTGAAACGCCACGACCGGAAAGTCAAAAAGAGCATCGCCCTCTATGTGGCGGTGATTCTCATTTTCGGCGGTATTGGATACAGCCTCAATTTCGGCGAATCCGGCAAACGGATCGATCGGCATTTCAGGGAAACCATGGTTCAGCGCGAACTTCAGCGGGTGCACCGTGAACTTCAGGCGTCTCCTGAAAATGCAGATCTGCATCGGTTGCTGGGGGATTTGACCTATGAGGCTGGAGAACTCAAGCGGGCTATAGATGCATACGGAGACGCCATTCGGCTCGCTCCCAACGACGCCACAGCCATCAACAATCTGGCCTGGCTGCTGGCCACCAGCGAGGATACGGCCCTCCGGAAACCTGCGACGGCACTGGAGCTTGCGCTGCGTGCCGCCACCCTCGATCCGGCTCCCCATATCCTGGACACCCTCGCCGAGAGTTACTTTATCAACGGCCACATCCAAAAAGCGATCGAGATCGAAGCGCTGGCATTGAAGAAAGCTCGAAAGGGCCGGGCGTACTACGAAGGGCAGATTCGAAAGTTCAAGGAGTTTCGAGCCAAGGAAGAGATAGGCGACTAGTTCGAAAGAAATATTGTTCTCTCACAGAGATCACAGAGGACACAGAGGACACAAAGGAAAAGTTTTTCAATACAGAGACAACCTCCTTGGCTTTTACGCCGCCCCGCGCCTTGCCCTGGACCATGATTCACATTTTTGAAATGGGTTTAAGACCTTTGGAAATATTCCGAGTTGGCCGGTCGGCCCGCCTGTCCTGCCTGTCCTGAGCGTAGTCGAAGGGAGCGAGCGAAGCGAGTCGTAGGGTGCGCCCGTGGGCCCGTTAGCCCGTTCGCCCGTCTGCCAGTTGGCCGGTTTGCCTGTTTGCCGGTTTAGCCGGTTGGCCAGTTGGCCGGTTGGGTCAAGATACAAGTTTCAAGATTCAGGATACATGATTAAGGGGACTGCTAGCGATCAATGAGCTCTCGATCTCTGCTGGGTGCATCTTGTATCCTGCATCTGTTCTTTTCATCTTTCAGCCGTCAGCTTTCAGTTCCAATCCCTGTCCCCTGAAACCTGAAACCTTTCCTTTGCCCTCTGTCCTCTGCCTTCCGACCCGCCAAAGGCGGGCAAGCCTCAGACATCCGACATCTGTCCTCCGACCTCCGACCTCCAACCCGCCAAAGGCGGGCAAGCTTTTAACTTTTAGCTTCCAGCTTTGAGCTCTACTTAATACAGACCTTACGTACCTGCAGCAGGTCCAGCTTGTCTCGGAATATCTTCGAGATACCGTCCTGCTTCAGTGTTGTCATTCCGTCTTTGATGGCCTGGGCTCTGAGTTCTTCCATCTTGGCCTTTTCCTGGATCAGCCGCTTCATTTCGTCGGTACCCATCAAAAGCTCATGAAGCGCCATCCGGCCACGGTAACCCGTACTGTTACATTCCTGGCAGCCATCCGGGCGGAACAATTTGAATTCCTTGTTATATGGGGTTTTGATGTATTTTTTGAACCGCGTTTCGTCTTCGTACTCCCGTTTCAGTTCGTCGTACTCCTCCTGGGTGGGGTGATACTCTTCTTTGCAGTCACTACACAGGGTGCGGGCAAGACGTTGTGCCATAATGCACAGAATCGCGTCGGCAAAGTTAAACGGGTCCATTCCCATATCCAGCAGTCGGGTGATGCTTTCTGGAGCACTGTTGGTATGAAGGGTCGAAAATACCAGATGTCCGGTCAGTGACGCCTCGATACCGATGGAAGTGGTTTCCTTATCCCGCATTTCGCCGACCATAATCACATCCGGGTCCGCCCGGAGAAAGGCCCGCATGGCGGATGCGAAGTCAAAACCGATTTTCGGGATAACTTGCACCTGGCGGAGACCTTTCTGGGTAATTTCTACCGGGTCTTCTGCGGTCCAGATCTTGGTATCGGGTTTATTGATATATCCCAGGGCGGAGTGGAGAGACGTGGTCTTCCCGGAACCGGTTGGACCACAAACGAAAATAATGCCATAGGGTTGGGTGATGACACTGACAAAATTTTCGAAATTTTGTTCCGACATCCCCATCTTGTGAAGCGGTATCGGTTCGCCGGCTGCGAGAATCCGCATGACCACGTCTTCCATCCCCCCCGAGGTGGGGACCGTGGCGACACGTAGCTCGATATCCTTGCCACTGAACTTTTTAAATTTGATCTTGCCGTCCTGGGGTTTCCGTCTTTCGGCGATGTCCAGATCGGACATGATCTTGATACGCGATACCAGCGCATTTCGGTAGCTGAATGGAATGGTCTGGTACACCGCACAGGCTCCGTCCACACGAACTCGGACTACGGTATTCTCCTTGCCGGGCATCGGTTCGATGTGAATGTCGGAAGCATTCCTGTCATGGGCGTCGAGAATAATTTTATTGACCAGCTGCACCACAGCACTGTCTTCCTCCCCAAAGGCACCTTCGGCCTCCTCAATCTCCTGGTCCTGCACCTCGAGCTGGGAGAGAATGTCGTCCATCGAGGCGATTTCCTTCTCGTCCTGGGTAAACAGCTTGATGTACTCCATGATGTCCGATACCAAAGACACGCAGAATTGCAGCGGTCTCCCGGGGTAGTTGAGCCGTATACCGTCGATCTTTTGGAGATCGTGGGGGTTGTCGACAAGGATCACCACCTTGTCTCCTTCTTTCCGAATCGGCACCCATACATTTTTCTTCATGAAAGGCACCTTGATACCTTGCAGCAGATCCCCCGGAATCGACGTCTGGGGATTGAATTCGAGGAAGGGTATCTTGAAATAATTGCTTAACGATTTTCCAACTTCCGCTTTTGGAATCTTGAAGTCGGAAATCAAGACATTTTCAATGGGTCTTCTGACCTGTCGGGCATCGGTGGTCGCTTTCTCGAGTTCTTTCTGGGTGATAATATGATTTTCGAGGAGGTAGGTGAATTTATTGGACCTGCCCCGGGCCATCCGTTTCTGGTTGTAGAGGGCAATACCGAGGATTTTTGCCAGCTCCTGTACCGAGCGTTCGTCCACCCCGGTAAAGGAACTGCCGTCTTTTCGATTGATCAGCTGAATCGCGCCAAGAAGGTACTTCTGGAAAACAATGGGGCAGACCAACACCTGCTTGGTATGATAACCGGTCTTTTTATCCCAGCTTTTATCGAACTTCAATTCCGCATCGATCTGTCCCAATTCGGCATCGTCATAGACATTCTGGATGTTTACGATCTTCTGTTTAAATGCGGCGTAGCCGGAAATACTGCTGATGGATATGGGGATCCGGATTTCCGATATTTCCTGTCCGGATTTGAAGCGTGACACAAGCTCCCGTTTTTTTCCATCGACAACGTAGATCGTGATGCGATCGGCCTCGAAAAGGGTGATGATGTCGTCTTTGAGGTCAATAAGGATTTCATCCAGGTTGGCAGCCGCATTGATCTTGTTTCCAATCTCCTGCAGCTGTGTTCGGTACTGAACCTCCGACTTGAGGCTTTGGAGATTGGGATCAGGGGCGTCGGGTGTCTTTTTAAGTGCTTTGAAGGCGGGCATATCGAAACCTCATGTGTCATAAAATCGTGGCACGATTTTATGAAACGCGACGTTGTCGCTCTTTGGTAGAAAAGGGTTCAAGGTTTACCCGCCCGCCTGAGGCGGGTAAACCCTGGTCGCCTCCGGGGCCGCCATAGGCGGGTAAACCTCGACTCCTTGAACCCTGACGTAATCATTTCACTCGAACTTGAACCCTATTGAGAACACCGACTCATCCGGAAATTTGCCACTTCACTTGGTCACCCGTCGCCCTGTTCCGTGTCGGAATCGGGCTTCTTCAGGTTGCCGTAAATTTTTTTAGCACCGCCCCCTATCAGCAACGCGCCCATGAAATAAAAACTGAATCGGACAATTGAAGATATCTGCGAAAACTGTTCGATGCTTTCAATTTTCGGCATGACCTGGGGAATCCGGATAAAAACGCCGATTCCGGCCAGCAGGAGCGCAACCCCCCAAACCGTCTGAAACGTACCTTTTTTGGAATCCATATAAAATCGTATACGATTATTGAGCGAAAAGGGTCCGAGGGGTCAAGGGGTCAAGGATTCAAGTGTTTTTATATACTTAACCGTTTTATGGTTTTCACTCGAACCCTTGAATCCTGGAATCCCTGGTCGCCTCCGGCGCCGCCATAGGCGGGTAAACCTTGGATCCTAATGGATCACCCCCACACAAGTAGGATTTCCAGCGTTTATTGATTCAAAAACTCCAACTCATTGGGAAGTGATCCATAAATATAAACCACCGGCTCCAATTGTGTCAAACGGTGGCACCCTCCGCCGGTGATGTCTTTTTTCATGTTACGCGACGGACAGCTACCGGCCTCCCGGGTCATTCGTTCAGTTTTCCCTGGAACTCGGCCTGACGCTTTTCCAAAAATGCGGACGTCCCCTCTCTGGCATCATCGCTGGCCATGCAGAGTGCAAAAGCATCCAGTTCCACCAGCAGCCCGGTTGCCAGATCGGCATTCAATCCGCTATTTACCGCTTCCTTCGCCGCGCGCAGGGACACCTTGCCTCGGGCGGCTATTTTCCTGGCCGTATCCATCGTTTCCGTCATGAGTGACTCGGGGGGGCACACCCGGTTGACGATTCCCATGTCCAGTGCGTCCCGGGCCTTGATCATGTTTCCCGTAAAGATCATTTCCTTGGCCAGGTTGCTTCCGATCAGTCGCGGAAGCCGTTGGGTCCCCCCGAATCCAGGAATTATCCCCAGAGTAATCTCCGGCAGGCCAAAATTAGCACTCTCCGAGGCGTAAATAAAATCCGCCGCCAGGGCCATTTCAGTTCCACCCCCCAGCGCAAAACCGTTGACCGCGGCAATCACCGGGATAGGCAATTCCTGGAGCATTTGAATCGTTTCCTGGCCTTTTTTGGCAAAGGCCTTGCCCTGGAGCGGATTGAATGTGGCCAGTTCCGTAATATCGGCCCCGGCAACAAACGCTTTGTCCCCGGCACCGGTCAGCAACAGTACACGAATCTCTTCGTTTCCCGCCACTTCAGCCAGCAAATCCGAAAACTCTGCAAGCAAAGCGTTATTCAACGCGTTGAGCGCCTTGGGTCGGTTGAACGTGATGGATCCGACCCCGTCCTCGACGTGAAAGAGCAAATTTTGGTAGGACATGGAATTCCTCCTTAAATAAAATCGTTAACGATTTTATGAAACGCGACAAAGTCGCTCGTTGGCAGAAAAGGGTGCAAGGAGCCGAGGGGTCAAGGGGTCAAGGGTTTTTTCTAAGGATCCGTTGAGAGCGTACAGCATTCTTTAGACCTCTGCGATGTCTCGATTTGTGTCAACCAATTCCCATTTCTCAATAAAGCCCAAATCTCCTGTCCTTTAAGTGATTGAAATTTTACAGAACTTCAATGGTCCCTTGAATTCTACTCGCTTATAGCGCGCCTCGGTCCCTTCTCTATCTTTTCACTTGAACCCTTGGCCCCTTGAATCCTGTGTTTTTCACTCACCATTTCTCTCCCCCACCGCCGTTATGTAAATGGCCGACAAAATGAGCGCCCCTCCCACAACCTTATACCATGTCAACCCTTCACCGAAGAGCATGTACGCAAGAATGGTCGCCCCTATCGGTTCCCCGAGAAGCGCGACCGCGATGACACCGGCGCCGAGCCATCGCAGCGCCCAGTTGAAACTGGTGTGGCCGATCACCTGGGAGACCAACGCAAGTCCCCAGAAGCAGGCCCATGTTTGGGGTTCAAAGCCTGCCACCGGCAGGCCTGCTGCCAGAACACATCCCCAGAGAATGACGGCGGCACTCCCGTAACATAGCACCACATAGGCCGTCAGCGAAAGCTTTCTGCGGAGGTTTCTTCCCATCAGGAGGTACAGGGCCATGGCCACACTGCCGACCAGAGCCAGGGCATCGCCAAACAGGGCATCTCGCCCAACCGCGATGTCCCCGATTCCGATAACGATCCCGCCACAAACGCTGAGCCCGATCCCGATCCGGGTCGAACGCCGTATGGTCTCCCCAACAAGGAAAGGGGCCAGGATACCGACCCATATCGGATTGGTGTTCACCAGAACGACACTGTTGGCTACGGACGTGTATTCCAGGGAAGATATCCAGGCGGCAAAGTGGATCGCCAATAAGAAGCCCGACAACGCGGCCATCCAGAGATCCCTGGACGAGAGCCCCAACAGCTCGCGCCGGGAACGGACCATGGCGACCGGAGCCAGTACCAGGGTGGCCAGACCCACGCGATACGCGGCCACCACCAAAGCCGGTGCATCCGCCATCCGTGCAAATATGGCTCCCGTGGAGATGGCCGCCACACCGATGAAAAGGACCAGGCCGGGAGAAACGCCGGGCTCCGATTGGTTCATCATAAGCGGTTGCCCCGGTCGATGCATCATTCAAAAGAGTTCATGTCATACCCGGGCTATCCCGAACATTGCATGAAATCTTTTCAGCAAATGGCTAACAAGAAACAACATCAGCGCTTTAACGTAATTGCTGCTGCATAGTGCCGCGATGCAATGTGTCACGTTAAAAAACTGATCAACGACCTGAAAAGATTTCATGCAATGTCCGGGCTAGCGGTCCGATGCCTGTTTTCGCTGTTTCATGGCCTGATGCTCCGCCTCCAATTCTTCAAGCAGCTGTCTCAGCGGCCAGCCTTCGGAAATGGGGGTCAACACGGCCCAGAGCTGCTCCGGCCCTCCGGCTTGTCGGTATCCGCCAATCAGGGTGTGCACTTCTTTCTCTGTAAGTCCGGACAGGATGATGGCCCGGTGGATCGTAGAGCCCGCCCCCATTCCACTCCGGTCCGCGCGTGCCATCATGTCTTTCAACGGGCGATCGATATCTTTGTCGGAGGCAAACACAATGGGGATGGAATCCAGACCGATATATTTTAAAAATTCCAGCAGCTCCTGATGGGCGGCAGCCGCATATCCGCACACAAGAAGTTTGCGCGCCCCGTAAAGGGATGTCGATGATCGGTTTACTTTTTCAAATTCTCCCCGGTTTGTCATGGATTCTATCCTCATCCCGAAAATTGCATGAAATCGTTTCAATCCGCGTTATTCGAGGCTCGCAGTAGGTTGACTGCGGCGTCGCCTCGAAGTGCCTCCCGCTGAGCAGTATCACACATCTGATCGAATAATTGAAGGAGTGCGCTTGGCCATATAAGCCTCCATTCGGCGCAATACACGGGTTATTGGCCTGGTTTCATCCAGTCGGGAGCCGTCCGCAGGTGCAGATCCCGCTGGGGCAAGGGAACACGAATACCTTCCCGCCGGAATGCCTTGAATATGCCGAAATACAGCCGGCTGCGGATTCGCCACGCGGCGATATCCCGAATATCAATCCAGACGAGCAATTCGAAATGCAACGAATTGTCTCCATAACCCACAAAACTCACCTCCGGTTCGCGGTAGATCTCAACTTCCGGATGTTTCTCGGCCGTTTCCACCAGTACCCGGCTCACCGTGCTCGGATCGCTATCAAAGCCAACGCGCACCGGTATATGAATCCGGATCATCGGTGTGGACAGGGTATAGTTGACAAACGTCTTGGATATAAAATCCGAATTGGGGATGAGATATTCGATATTGTCCCGTGTGCGAACCTTCGTGGCACGGAGGAATATATCGGTGACGACGCCACGTGTCTCGCCCACCTGGATCCAGTCATCTTTCCGGAGTTTTCGGCCGAAGATAAGACTGAATCCACTGATCAGATTGGCTGCGATGGCCTGCATCCCGAGCCCGAGACCGATCCCCACCGCCCCGGCAAACACCATAAAAATCCGAAAGTCAATGCCTACGGCCGCCAGGGAAAAGAGAAGACCCAGGACGAGACCGGTATACTTCAGAAAGGTATTGAGTACGTAGGCGAGACCGCTTTCAATACCAAGGGGCGGATATATTTTATAGGTCAGGTAGGCTTGCAGCAGCCGCGTCACGTAGAGAATGGCGATCAGTATAATAAGGGCCTTGCCGAGAATCCACACGGACAACGGTGTTTCGCCGATGGTCACGATGGGCAGGGACAGGACCCCCTGGAGCGGTCTCAAAAATCCAAGCAGGTGCAGGGCGACCAGCACCGTAGCCAGGCCGGTAATGTATCTCAACAACGCGCGCAGCGCGTCATAGAGAAACTTGGCCTCCTCGTCCTCAACACCCTTTTTCTCCACCCAGAGATTCAACAGACCACTCAACACATGGTAGCCGATCATAATCAGCACGAAGGAGCCGGCCACGGCCCATGTTTTGGTCCAAAGTGTCGTTGCAAGCCGTTGATATCCGACGCACCACATGAGACCGGTGAGAAAGGTAAAAAAGATGACCGGGAAGTAATACCGTTCCAGGGCGTTGATGAAATTCTGGTATGCACGGTAAGGCAATTCCGGTAGAAGAGAAAGAAGAGCCTGTTTTTTTAGCAGCAGCGGAATCAGTGCACAGACAATCGACAGCGATATGATGAAGCGGATGAAGGCCTGCACATCCTGCCGCATGTGAAAGGTTTCAGCAGCCCAGATGACACCGACAGCCAGTAAAATATAAAGTACGACGACGCGCGAGATATTATAAAGTGTACGTCCGTATTTTCGGGACACCCGGAACAGGTCTCTCAGAAGTAATTCTCCTAAAAAATGCAACAGAACGGCGCCGATGGTCCACAGGATCAATAGACGTTCAATAAACAGGAACCAAGGCATACGGGAGGGAATAAATGCCCGTACCAGCGAAAATCCGCCCAGCAGCAGGAGCGGTACCAGGGAGGCGACAACAATTCTTAAAAGCGCAAGATAGTAGGGGTAGGTTGCCTGGGGCAGCCATGTATTCAGAACCTTGAATCTCTCTTCCAGCACCGTCAAGACCCGTCCCTGCCATAGCAGGCTGTAGAGCACAGCCAGCAGAAGAATAAACACGAACAGCGATCCGGCCGCACCCAACAGCCGGCTCTGTTCCTGTATGCTGCTGAGAAAAGCCGGAATCTTCAGAGGAAGAGAGAATAACCAGTTGGTGAGGAAATCGATGGTGTCGATATCCCAGCCCAGGGGATCTCGAGTAAACAAAGAGCGGGCCCCCATCTGAAGCTCACGACTGACGCGGGAGGCCTCTTTAAAGACGGAGTCACCAATCCCCTCGGATACGGCGACGGCCTGTTGGAGCTCTTTTTGCTCTTCGGATAGATCCTGGGCGAGTGCGGTAAACGGCACAACGACGGTTGCCAGACAGACAAGGTACACCACAACACATCGCCGGGTGTGTTCAAGATACCGCATGATCCCTTCCCGTTGAGTACGTCCAGGTTAACGCGCACGACATAACCATAACCATCAGGTTCTTCCCCGTACTGGTTCGAGAGGACGGTCCAAGGATCTATTGAACGACAACGAATCGTGAGATGATTTAATTATTTTAGTATAAGCGAAGAAAAACTGCAACAGTGGAATCATTACCGATATGGCCGAACATGGAGAGCGGATGCATCTTCCAGGACAATGTGGTTCCGATATATAAAGTGGTTGTCATAAATATGTTCCGTTTGCAGAAACATGGAAACGATGACCGTACAGTCGACCTGGTTGAGTTGTCGTGATCGTGTACTATATTCAACCGTTCATTCTTCGTCCGCGGTGGATACCCAATGACACAGGAGGCCTTATGGATATGATGCGTCCATTACATTATCACATCCGTATCGATACGGATCTCGACCGATTTCGTTTTTCAGGGACGGCAACCATCCGGTTTCATGCAGATCGTCCAAGCCGGTATATTCTTTTAAATAGTCTCGAACTGGCCGTCTGGAAGGTCATTTCCCAGGAGGACCGTGGAGATACCCCCTGTTCCTTCAGGATAGATCCTGAAAAAGAAACGGTGGCAATCGATTTGCCCGGAGAACGGACCGGCGAGATCAACCTACGGATTGAATACGAAGGTCTGATCAATGACCGGATGGCCGGGTTTTATCGCAGCCGTTACACCGGCGACGACGGCGGGCCACGCTATATGGCCGTCACCCAGTTTCAGGAAAGCGATGCGAGACGAGCGTTTCCATGCATCGACCATCCGGGTGTGAAATCGGTCTTTGAGGTTGAGCTGATCTGCGATGCCCACCTGACGGCTGTGTCAAACACCGCCATTCAAAAAGAAACCGGGCTTGAAAACGACAGAAAACGGGTCGTGTTCGAAGCCACGCCACCGATGTCCACCTACCTCGTTTTTTTCGGAGTCGCGGAATTCGACGCCCTTCAGGATTCGACAGATCGTAGAATTCGGGCCCTCGCCGTTCCCAAGGCGGCAACCTACGCCGAATTCGGGCTTGAATTCACCCGACAAGCGCTTCAATTCTGCGAGCAGTACTATGACTTACCTTACCCTCTCTCAAAGCTTGACGTGATCGCGGTCCCCGACTTTGCCTTTGGCGCTATGGAGAACTGGGGTGCCATTACCTTTCGTGAAAATCTGTTGCTGCTGTATCCGGGTACCACCTCCAGCGCCGGGAAAGAGCGCATCTGTGAAGTTATCGCCCACGAGATCGCCCATCAATGGTTCGGGAATCTGGTGACGCCCAATGACTGGACTTTCCTGTGGTTAAACGAAAGCTTCGCCACCTATTTCGGGTTTGGCGTCGTGGACCACTATTATCCGGAGTGGCACATATGGGACCAGTTTATCCATACCCAGACAGAAGCCGCCTTGAAGCGGGATGCGCTGCAGGAGACGTTCTCCATCGAAATCCCGGGCGGCGAACATGTGGTCATCAACACCAGCACGGCGCCCATCATCTACAGCAAGGGCGGCAGCATCCTTCGGCAGCTTGAAGGTTTTATCGGTCATGACGACTTCCAAAAAGGATTGCGGCATTACCTGGAGTCCCACGCCTACGGTAACGCTTCCAGCAGGCATCTGTGGGAAGCCTTTGAAAACATCTCCCAACTGCCGATTACCCGTATGATGAAAAGCTGGATCGAACAGCCCGGCTATCCGATGATCGAAGTCCAACGGGACGGCCATCTGCTGGCCATCACCCAGAACCGATTTTCCTATCTCCCTGGAAGCGCTGAGAGTACCTGGCAGGTTCCGGTGACCGTGCGCGTGTTTCCGGAGAGCGGCGATCCATTCGACGCCCAAATGCTTCTCGACGGCCAACACGGAACGATCGATATCGGTGACCACGTCGCCGCTTATAAAATCAACCCGGAACATACCGGATTCTACAGGGTGTTATACAGGGACCCCGTCAATATCGAGGCCCTTGGAGCCCGGGTTCTCACCAAAGAGCTGCCGGAAATTGACCGGTGGGGGCTCCAAAACGATCTCCATGCCTTATTTTGCTCGGGTCTTGTTCCCCTTGACGAATATCTCTCGTTCCTGCGCGTTTACCATGATGAAGATGCGTTCCTGCCGTTGATCAGCCTGACGAGCAATCTTTTTGGAACCTTTTTGATTGCCGATCAAAGCGCCCAAAAGCGCATCGGCGCGGCTGCCCTGGCCATGGTAGAGGGGGCCCTGGCCCGGATCGGATATGAACCCGACGACGGAGAATCCCACGGAACATCCAACTTAAGGGACCAGATCCTGTTTCAGGCGGTGTTGTACGGATCGAAAGACGCCGAAAAAAGGACCCGCACCCTCTTTGATCAGCTGACATCCGGCTCTCCGGTTCATCCGGATATTCTAAAAAGCATTATGCAATCCGGTGCCCTGTTTGGCGACGGCGAAACGTTCGACTGGTTCGAGGACCGTCTCAGATCCACGGACAGCGAGCACGAGCGCCTGCAGATTACCTCCGCCATCGGATGTTTCCGTGAGTCGTCGTTGATAGAACGGGCCCTGGAATTTACCCTGGGTACGATTCCGGACCGAAACAAATTCATACCGATTGTAGCCATGGCGGCGAATCCTTATGCCATGCCCCATTTATGGACATGGTACACCGCCAATCTGGAGCGGATCGAAGCATTCCACCCCCTGCTTTACGAGCGTGTCGTGGCCGCCTTGATTCCGGTATGTGGACTGGATCGATACGACGAGCTGGTCGATTATTTTAACCGATACATGCAGGAGAAAGACCTGGCCCGGGACGTCATCAAACTCTCATTGGAAAAACTGGAGATTAATCGAAGGATACGGGAGCGGCTGATGGACGCATACCCTGACCCGGGCATGTAATGAGCCACTTACTTCTGCCACCCTTTCATCCCCCACATCAACGACAGCAGCGCCAGTGTACTGAAAAAGGCGGATGCCATGCCGATTCCCGAAATACCGGCAACCACCCAGATGGTCCCGCCGGCGAGGGCACCGACAATTCTGCCGATGCCGGCAACGGCAAAAAAAGCGGCCATCATCGTGGCCCGGTATTCCGGCAGCAGCTCGGTGGAGAGAGAAATGCCGGACACCACGGTAAATTCAAAGGCCAGAAACACCGTGAAGAGTGCGACAACGGCAACCGGCAGGGATCTGCCGGCCATGGGTAACAGGCCGTAGCTGAGGGCGCATAGAACGACTCCGGCAATCACGGCCCGCTTCAAACCGAGGCGATCTGAAATCAGAGCCACCAGGGCTTCTCCGGCCAGTTCCGCAAAACCGATGGCGCCGGTGACGGCGCCCAGCAGCAGGATATTTACCTGAAACGAAGCTTCCAGCCAGGCGCCGTAGCTGACAAACAGATTGTCATTGCCGAGACTGACAAAAAATATGAACCCGAGCACGCCGCAAGCGACACGGTTGCCGATTAACTCCCGAAACGCGCCGGAGACCCCCTTTTGTTTGTCGTGGGAGACTTTTGAACGCCGTGGGTCCGCAGGTATGAAGAGGAGTATGGCGACAATACCGACAAGGGCGAGGGCGCCCAAAGCGAAAAAGGGTGACCGCCAGCCGGCCCTGTCGATCAGAACGGCAATCAGCGGAATCCCCACCAGCGTACTTCCGGCCCAGCTGAATTCCAGAATCCCGATGGCCAGCCCTCTCCGCTCAAAGCGGACCCTTTCACTGACATAGGCCTGGATGGCCGGGTCGAATGCGGTTTTGCCCAATCCGGCCAGAATCAGGCCCACCAGAACAACACCGAACAGGGGCAGGACGGCTGCCGCCAGCATGCCGGCCGCCAGCATGCCGAGCCCGGCGAGCATCATCCGACGGTATCCCACACGATCGGCCATCGGACCCAGCACGATGCCGATGATTCCGGTCGCCTGGGTGGCGGCAATCATCGATGTCACCGCCGGAATTGACACCCCGAGTCCCCGGCTCAGCACCGGAGCGAAGGGATAGGCAAACCGCCGTGCTGTATTCAGGACCAGCCGGCACAACGTGGCGATACCGATTCGAGTCGCAAACTGCAGGGACGAGGATTCTGGCAATGTTTTTTTTCTCATCGGTTCGGGACGGGGTGTGTCGGCCCCTGGACATCAGCCGGACACTGCATAGGTTTTCAGCTGACCATCGGTATACGATAAGATGGCAACGGTGCCAATAGCAGCGAAACGATATTATGAAACGCGACGATGTCGCTGATCGAATTACAGGTTTGTCCGCGCCTTGACCCTATCCTACCGATAGGCTAATTGGAGAAGCCATGGCAACACATAATGTCCAAAAAACCGGCTACGTCAAAACGCAGACCTTGTTATTTGCCGTATTCGTATCCTTCTTTGTCGGCTTTTTTGCAGGCATCGTACTGACGATTCTGAAAACCGACCAGATGCCGACCGCCGCCCAACAGCCGGCCAACCCCCAGCAACGCCAAGAGGCTCATGCCACGCGTATTCTGCAGCTTGAACAGGAGACCTCGGCGAACCCGAAGAACACCGCCGCCTGGATACAGCTAGGTCATCTCTACTTTGACACGGAGCAGTACACCGAGGCCATCCGGACCTATCGCGTTGCCCTCGAGCAGGAGCCGGACAATGCGGATGTCTGGACCGATCTCGGGGTAATGTACCGAAGAACCAAGCAGCCCGAAGAGGCGATCAAGGCTTTTGATCAGGCCCTGAAGGTCGATCCGCGGCATAAGATCGCGATGTACAACAAGGGTATCGTCCTCATCCACGATCTGAAGGACAACAAGGCCGATGTTGAATCCTGGTCACGACTTGTGGCGATTGATCCCCAGGCATCGGCACCAAATGGGGTGCCCGTCAGCACTCTGATCCGCGAATACAGCGCCTCGCCGTAGCGGTGGAGGGCGAGATATGAATCTCTCACAGAGCGCACAGAGAAAAACTATCATTAATGAGAATCTCAATGTTTTTTCTCTCCGGGGTCTCTGCGAGCTCGAGCGCCGGCTGGTGAGATAAAAATCTCTCACAGAGCTCACAGAGAACACAGAGGTAAGAAATGTTCCATACAGAAATCTGTGTGTGTGTGTTCCTCACTGGGAGCTCGAGCGCCGGCGGGTGAGATATAACTTTGGATTGGAAAGCATTCGATGACGGCAACCGTAAATCGACGAACGACCGTGCACAGGGGCCGTACATTTACGGGCTGTTGCCCGAACCGGTTTTATCGAGCCGTCTTTAGCTCCATGACGCATGCTCTTTCAACCAACATGGGAGCATGATTTAATTGCGATCTGAGTCGCATTAGATTGCGTCGGTACCAACTGACAGAGGCAGAGGTGTTGCTGATCCGCAATCCTGCCGCCGCTCGGCTCCTACGATCTTTGGCATACCGAACATAGACCAGTATAT
>Ga0209743_1000030_pt1 | contig 87326 bp, 64 predicted proteins | sample OlaalgELextract2_FD_187378 | JGI IMG/M metagenome (GOLD analysis project Ga0209743, IMG submission 187378) | Olavius algarvensis symbiont microbial communities from Tuscany, Italy - Type G ELBA extract 2 (SPAdes) (version 2) | ecosystem: Host-associated > Annelida > Digestive system >...
CCGTGTAGCGGATAGACGGCAAGGGGTACGTCAGTACCTGTGTAACCCCGTAAGGAACTGCCTTGCCCATGAAGGTCTCCGTTTGGTGCAATGTCCGGGATAACCCGAACATTGCACCAACGCCTCCGATTGTTGGACTAGCCAGGAAGATGAAGACCCTTGACCGATAAGGGGCAGGAACGCCGTGTGGAACAGACAATAGAGGAAATCTACGAAGAGGCGGTACGTGACATCGACGCCGCCGCCGATGAAGGCCGTATTCAGGAACTTGCCGTAATCTATCTGGGCCGCAAGGGGAAAGTCACCCGGTATCTGCGGAATATTTCACAACTTCCCGCTCAACAGCGCCCGGAAGCCGGTAAAAGAGCCAACCAGGTCAAACAGGCGTTGAATCAAACCTTCCGGGATGCGGAGGAACGCCTGGGTTCCGCGGCATCTACCGATGAGCGGCTGGACGTTTCCCTTCCCGGCAGGATCCCTGCCCGGGGCCGGCTGCACCCCGTCACGCAGATTAACCAAGAGATCTGCGACATTTTTGTCCGCCTCGGCTTTGACATCGCCGAGGGCCCTGAAGTCGAAAAGGATTGGTATAATTTCGAAGCTCTGAATTTTCCCAAGGAGCATCCCGCCCGTGACATGCAGGACACCTTTTTCATCTCGGACGACATCGTCTTGAGAACCCATACCTCCCCCCTCCAGATTCGAATCATGGAAAAACAGGCCCCTCCGGTACGGGTAATCGCCCCGGGCAAGGTCTACCGGTGCGATTCGGACCTGACCCATACGCCGATGTTTCATCAGGTGGAAGGCCTTCTGGTTGACCGAAATGTAACCTTTGGAAACCTGAAGGGAATTTTAACCACCTTTGTCCATCAGATGTTCGACGAGCAGACAAGCCTGCGATTCCGGCCAAGCTTTTTTCCATTCACGGAACCGAGCGCAGAAGTCGACATCTTGTGCGTCATGTGTCGTGGAAGCGGATGCCGCGTCTGTTCGTCCACCGGGTGGCTGGAAGTTCTGGGGTCGGGTATGGTCCATCCGGCGGTATTCGAAAATGTGGGATACGACTCCACCCAATATACAGGGTTTGCCTTCGGAATGGGCGTTGAACGGATCGCGATGTTAAAATACGGCATCGATGATATTCGACGCTTTTTTGAGAACGACTACAGATTTTTAGCCCAGTTCTAACTATGATTGTAAGTTTATCCTGGTTGCGAGATTACGTCCCGATCGAATGGGACACGGATCGGTTGGCCAATGCGCTGACCATGATCGGCCTTGAGGTGGATTCGGTCACGGACCGGTATGATCACCTGAAGCAGGTCCGTGTTGGAAGAATCGCGTCCGTCCGGCCCCACCCGAACGCAGACAAGCTCAAGATCTGTGAGGTCGCCGTCGGCGATGAAACCCTGTCGGTAGTCTGTGGCGCACCGAATGTAACCGAGGGGATGCTGTCCCCGGTGGCGCTTCCCGGGACGCAATTTGCCGATGGAACGGTGCTTGAAAAGAGCACGATCCGGGGAGAGATTTCAGAGGGCATGCTGTGCAGCGAGATAGAGCTGGGGCTCGGAGCAGATCGCAGCGGGATCATGAATCTGGGGAGCGGGCATCCGTTGGGAGCTTCAATAAAAGACGCCCTGGGCCTCTCGGATGCCGTCATCGAGGTGGACCTGACGCCGAATCGCCCGGATTGCCTGAGCCTTATCGGCATTGCCCGGGAGGTGGCCGCCATCCAAAACGCCCCGTTGACCTACCCCGAAATACCGCCCGATGCCTCCGATGGAAACATCGGGGAACTCACCTCCGTCATCATCGAAGACCCGGACCACTGCCCCCGGTACACGGCCAAACTCGTCCTGGATATTACGGTGGGACCGTCTCCGTTCTGGCTTCAGGACCGCCTGATGTCCGTCGGACTCCGGCCGATAAACAATATCGTTGACGTGACAAATTTCGTCATGATGGAAACCGGTCAACCCCTCCACGCCTTTGATTACGATCTTCTTACCGATAACCGGATCGTGGTGCGCACCGCGAAAGAGGGCGAACCGTTTGTCTCTCTGGACGGAAAAGAGCACCGGCTATCCGGCGACATGCTCATGATCTGCGATGGGGAAAAACCGGTGGGCATCGCGGGAATCATGGGCGGTTTAAACTCGGAAATCAATGACCGCACGACCCGGGTGCTGATCGAAAGCGCTTATTTCAATCCGGTCAGCATCCGACGGACCGCCAAAACACTTGGTATGGGCACCGACGCATCCCATCGTTTCGAAAGGGGGGTCGATCCGGCAGGCACGATGAGAGCCAATGAGCGCAGCGCTCGATTGATCGCCGAATTGGGAGGGGGTAACATCGCCGGTGGCGCGATAGATGCCAATCCGATACCGTACCAGGGCGGCCGGATCCTGTTCAGTGTTGGAAAGACCAATCGCGTCCTGGGGACAAACCTGAATCGGGATGCCATGGCCGATATTCTGAAGTCGATTGAATTCAGTATTGAAACCATCGACGATGACGTATTGGGGGTCGTTGCCCCAACGTTTCGGGTCGATGTCAGCCGACCCGAAGATCTTATGGAGGAAATCGCCCGGCTGTCGGGATACAACAACATACCTGAAACCACGCCGTTGATACCGGCCGAAGGCCGACCGCTGGCCATGACCTTGCGATTTCGGGAGAAATTGCGTGAGTTGATGGTCGGTTTCGGATTTTCGGAAGCCATCGCTTACAGTTTTGCGGCACGTCGATCCGGCGACATGCTGAACCTCCCGAAGGACGATCCGAGACGACGGACACTGGCTATTCTCAACCCGTTGACCGAAGATCAGGCCGTCATGCGCACCTCTTTGATACCGGGGCTTTTGGATGCCTTGGGCCGAAACGTCGCCCGGCAGAACCGAACGGTTCGACTGTTCGAGGTGGGCAAGATTTTTATCAGCCGGGGGCGGAACGAACTTCCTGAAGAGATCGAAATGGTCGCCGGGCTGTGGTTCGGATCACGGCAGGACGGTTCCTGGCTGGCGGAGGAGGCACCATGTGATTTTTACGACATGAAGGGTGTCGTGGAAAGTCTGTTGGCCGGATTCAACGTGCCCCGAGCCGAATTTACAGCCATGCCGGATTCGGCTTGCAATTACACCCGCAGCGGTCATAGCGCTGAAATCCTTATAGACGGGGAAGTCATCGGGATCGTGGGTGAAGTTTCATCCGGGGTTCTGGCCAGTTTCGACCTGGAACAGCCGGCGTTTATATTCGAGATTGACTGCCACCAACTTATGAACAGAACCCCCACAGAGATCCAGGCAAGACCGCTTCCTAAATTTCCTGCCACTGCCAGAGACATTACGCTCATCGTTGACCGAAACCTTGAATCGGTTCGGATCCTGGATAACATCCGAAACACTGAAGAAACGCTGGTGGAAAGCGTTCACCTGTTCGATGTGTTTGAAGGGGATCCTATCCCCCAGGGGAAAAAGAGTCTGTCCTTTCGTATCACTTATCGATCAAGTTCCCAGACGCTTGAAGATGAACAGGTCAACCGGATCCACCGTGATATCTCTGAGAAACTGATTCAATCCTTCAAGGCTGAACTGCCGGGGTAAAGAGCAGGCGGCTTCCGGAATTTTCCGGTACGGGCCCGTCCAATTACCATGCAGAGACGCCGCTTCCGAATCTGCCATGGCCGATATCATCGAAATCCCGAACGTCGAACTTCCCGACAAGATCTATTTTAAAATTGGGGAGGCCAGCCGGATTGCCGGCGTGCAGCCCCATGTCCTCAGGTTCTGGGAGACGGAATTCAAGCGCATCAAGCCGAAGCGGACCCCTTCCGGACAGCGAATGTATCGCCGGCAGGACGTCGAGCTGATCCTCATCATAAAGCACCTGCTCCATGTAAAAAAATTTACCATCGAAGGCGCAAAAAAGTATCTAAAAGCAAAATCATCGACAACGCCGACACCCGGGACACGCGACACCCTCAAAAAGGTACGGGAGGAGCTTGTCCGAATACGTGAATTGCTGAGATAGACCGGCTGTCAGAATTGCGTTCCGATTTGTGGATTGTTGACGCGGTTGAAAGTTGTGGAGTCTTCGGAATCGGTATCGGGTTCGGAATCGGTATCGACGTCGAAGTTGGCCATTCTGTCTCGATTCCGTTATCGATATTATTTCTTTTAGAGCGTTTGTCAGATTAACGTTCCGATTCGAATAATGTGCATTTATCGCTAAGTTTGCAGGCGGGTACGGTGACCCGCCCTACGAGACAGAAGGACAGCGCAATGTAGGGCCGGTCACCGTACCGGCCTGATGTGGTCGTGAAACGGAACATATTTTTGGCAATCCCTATAAGACATTTGCTGAAAGATTTCATACATTGTTCGGGCTAAGATAGTACCCGATAATGTTCTTACCATACGGAATCCCCGTCATCGTCCTTGGAAACGTGACCGGGGCGGGCAGAGGGCAAAGAGAATAGATGGACGGTTCATTTTTAGAAGATGCCAAAATGAGACAATGCGGCTGGGATATTTGTGGTGATCATTGGTTTTGTTTTGCCCTGACGGGCCGAAAACAGAATCCCGGCGGGAGGCTACCAATCGGCTGTGGATCGCGATTTGGCGCCAGAATTCTGTTGACAACCATAGTATCTTGTCCTATTTATTTGGTGCGCGGGCATAGCTCAGTTGGTAGAGTACAAGCTTCCCAAGCTTGGTGTCGCGAGTTCGAATCTCGTTGCCCGCTCCAAGAGATTTTACGCCTAACGGGTTTGTAGTTTATCTAAGGTAGGTACTCTTCAATCGAAGCGGGCTGTCGTTATGTGATGATGATTATGTAATAGTCGGATTTCAACCGATTAGCAGTAACGATCGAGCTTAGATAAACGGAAACGGGCGAATGCCCGTTTCTGTTTTTTTGAACAGAGCGAAAATTTGAAAAAAAACAAGAAAATCAAGGTGAAAAAAAATGTTGCCCGGGGCATCCCGTTCAGTCCGGCACTGATTGAACAGGTTGTTTCCGGAGTGAGACAATTTGCAGAACCGCTCTGCGAGGCCGAAGGCGTGGAATTGGTCCACGTCGAGTTTCTTCGAGCCCCCGGTGGTCGAACGCTCAGGATGTTCATCGACAAACCCGACGGTGTCCGTCTGGACGACTGTGCACATATCAGCCGGCAAGTCGGTGATTACCTGGATGTCGGTATGGAGGATATCGGACCGTACAACCTGGAAGTCTCCTCGCCGGGTCCGGAGAGGCCTCTGGGCAGGCTTGCCGACTACGAACGGTTCAAGGGATTACGTGCTAAAGTTGCAATCTTCGAGGCAATCGACGGTCGTAAAAATTTTACAGGCATTTTAGACGGTGTTTCCGGAGGGGATATCCGTCTCCGGATCAATGACACCACTATTGGCATTCCTCTGGACGCAATTCGGAGGGCACGGCTGGTTGACGAGGAGAACTGATGTTTATCGCAGATATCAAACGCGTCGTTGAACAGGTGAGCCGAGACAAGGGGATCGCACGGGAGATCCTGATTCAAGCACTGGAAGAGGCGTTGCGCTCGGCGGCCCGGAAAAAATACGGCAGCAGGGTCGACATCGAGGTCCAGTATAGCGAAGAACTCGGGGAAATAGAGGTTTTTCAATTCAAAGACGTCGTTGAAACCGTTATGGAACCGGAACTGGAGATCGGACTGGACGAAGGTCGGGAGCTCGATCCGGAATGCGAGGTCGGCGACAGTCTGGGCGTTAAAATGGATACGTCCACTTTTGGTCGCATTGCCGCCCAGTCGGCCAAGCAGGTGATTATTCAAAAAATGAAAGACGCTGAAAGGGATGCCGTCTATACCAGCTATATCGACCGAAAGGGCGAAATCATCAACGGCATCGTCCAACGGATCGAACGGGGCAACATCATTGTGAACCTTGGACAAACCGAGGGCGTCCTTCTCACCAAGGAACAGGTTCCCCGTGAGAGCTACCGCCGCGGTGACAGGGTTCGAGCCTATATTATCGATGTTCTTCACGAATCCCGGGGCCCCCAGATCCTTCTGTCCCGGACACATCCGAATTTCCTGATCCATCTTTTCAAGACGGAGGTCCCGGAAATCAGCGAGGGCATTGTCAATATTGTTGCGGCCGCCCGCGAGCCCGGAAGCCGTGCGAAGATCGCCGTCTCATCCAATGATTCGGACATCGATCCGGTGGGGGCCTGTGTCGGAATGAAAGGGAGCCGCGTACAGAATGTCGTCCAGGAACTTCGGGGAGAGAAGATCGATATCATCCCCTGGCATGTGGACGCGGCGAAATTCGTCTGCAATGCACTGGCTCCGGCAGAGATCTCCAGGGTCATCATCGACGAGGAAGAAGGTGCCATGGAGGTCATCGTTCCAGATGATTTTCTGTCGGTGGCCATCGGAAAGCGGGGTCAGAATGTCCGACTCGCTTCCAAGCTGACGAACTGGCATCTCGATGTCAAGAGCGAGACCCGCTACAGCCAGGTGCTGAAAGATGGCTATGACTCGCTGATCAGAACGGACGGGGTCAGTATCGGTTTGGCGGACGCGCTTTACGAAAAGGGATTCTTCTCTGCAGAAGAGCTCGCCAAGGCGACGGTCGACGATCTGCTTCAGATCCGTGATATGGATGAAGAAAAGGCCACGCAACTGATCGAATCCGCCGAAACGGCCGTAGAAACAATCGCCGCCGAAGCAGAAGCAGCCGCTGAAGCAGAAGCCCTGGCAGAAGCTGAAGCCGCCGCCAGGGCGGAAGCAGAAGCGGAAGAACTTCCGGATGCCGGCGCGGATGCCCCTGGAGAGGACGCTGAAACCGACCAGGCTGACGAGTCGGCGGACGAAGAAAGCGCCGCCGGGGCCGTTGAAGAAGAGGACATCGGAGATACCCTGACGGCGGATTCGGAAACCGCGGCAACAGATAATGTTCCACCGGAGATGATAACGGAGACGCCGGCAGATGACGCATCGGCGGAAACCGCCACCGATCCCGGCAGTCGCGACACAGATGCGCCACAACCCCAAAACGACGCGAAGACCGATGCAGCAGAAGGGGCAGAGCACCCAACATCATAACCGGCGTGTGCAACCTGCGGATGATTTTGACGCGGTTGATCCGGGGCCGATGGGACTCGAGCAATTTGGAGCCAACTCAGAGGGGGACTCAATGGCAAAGATCAGAGTTTGCGAGCTTGCCAGGGAACTGAACATGACCAACAAGGTGCTGATCGAAAAGCTGAACGAGCTCGATTTTTCCGTAAAAAGTCACATGAGTTCTCTGGATGAGGACACCGTTGACGAGATAAAGGCAAAGTTGCTCGGGAAAGAGAAAACTGTCAATGTCGAGGTCACTCGAGTCCGGCCCACGGTTATCCGTAGACGCAAAAAACCGGTGGTGGTTAGAAAACGGGTACCGGAAGAGGAGCCGACTGTAGAAGAAGAGGCCTCTGCAGAAGCGACTGCCGCACCCGAGACGGAAGTCGCCGACATCGAGCCTGTCGTAGAGGCCCCGGCTGCTCCGGAAGAAACCGCGGCACCGGTTGAGCCCGCATCCGAAACTCCTGAGCCGGAGGCGTCAGAGGCGCCCGCAACGGATGAACCTGTGGAAATTGAACCGATGGTGGCAGACGCCACGGAGACATCCCCAGCGGAGGTCGAAACGCCGGCCGAAACGGCGGTCAAACCCAAAGCCCTGAAAAAAACCAAAAAGGCCAAAAAAGAAGCACCGGCAAAAATTATCAAGCTGCCGGTCAAGCCCCCGCCCCCAAAGGAACCCGCAGAACCTGCCCGGACCGAAGTCGCGGGATCGGGAGCTCCTGGAGCGAAACCGGCAGAGCCCGGAAAGAAAAAGCTGGGCCGGAAAAAAACCGCCGAGCCGACTCGGGACAAGAAATTCTTCAAGAAAAAGATCTCGTTCCGGCGCAAGGAAGTCGTTGAAGGCGCGGATCTCCGTATGCCCGGAAAAATGCGCGGCAAAAAGGGTAAAAAGGCCGCCAAAGCCGTTAAGGGGGGGTTGAAGACCCAGATTACCACCCCGAAGGCCATCAAGCGCCGCATCAAGATCGACGAAACGATCGTATTGTCGGATCTGGCGAAACGCATGGGTATCAAAGCCAACGAAATGATCAAAACACTGATGGGACTCGGCGTCATGGCCACGGTCAACCAGACGATCGATTTTGAAACCGCTACTCTGGTGGCGGCGGAATTTGAATACGAAGTGGAGAAGGCCTCCTTCGAGGAAGAAGCCGTGTTCAGTGTTCTCAAGCAGGAGGACGATCCGTCCAAGATGAGTGAGCGGTCCCCGGTGGTCACGATTATGGGTCACGTCGACCACGGCAAGACCTCCCTGCTGGACGTCATCCGCAAAACCCGAATCACGGAACTCGAGGCGGGCGGCATCACCCAGCACATTGGCGCCTACAACGTCAATACCGAAAGTGGTCGGATCACATTTCTGGACACCCCCGGGCATGAAGCATTTACGGCCATGCGGGCCAGAGGGGCCAGTGTAACGGATATCGTTGTTCTTGTCGTTGCGGCCGACGACGGGGTGATGCCTCAGACCGTTGAAGCCATCAATCACTCCCGGGCGGCAGAGGTGCCGATCATTGTCGCTGTAAATAAAATCGACAAGGCAAATGCCGATGAAGACCGCGTCCGGCGGGAACTGGCCGAACAGGGTCTGGTACCTGAAGACTGGAGCGGCGACACTATTTTCGTGAGGGTTTCCGCCAAGCAAAACACCGGTATCGACGATCTTCTGGAAATGATCCTTCTCCAGTCGGAACTCCTGGAGCTCAAAGCGGTACGGAACAAACCGGCCAGCGGGCGGGTTATCGAAGCCAAGCTCGATTCCGGACGCGGCCCCGTGGCTACGGTACTCATCGAAGAGGGCACTCTGAAAGCCGGAGAATCGGTCGTGTGCGGCGTCCACTACGGAAAAATTCGGGCCATGCTCAATGACAGGGGAAACCCGGTCGACGTTGCGGGTCCATCGATCCCGGTGGAAGTCCTCGGACTATCCGGTGTTCCGACCGCCGGTGATGAATTGATTGCAGTGGCGGATGAGAAAAGCGCTAAACAGGTCAGTGAAAATCGTCTACAGAAGCAACGCTCCATGGAATTGGCCAAATCAAGCCGCATGAGCCTGGAAGGGCTGTTCGAAAAGATGCAGGAAGGTGAGGTCAAGGATTTGAACCTCATCATCAAGGCCGATGTCCAGGGATCCATCGAAGCGCTCAAGGATTCTCTGACGGAACTGTCCACCGATGAAGTCAAGATCCAGATCATCCACTCCGCAACCGGTACGATTACCGAATCGGATGTATTTCTGGCTGCGGGTTCAGATGCCATAATTCTTGGCTTCAACGTCCGGCCGAACGCCAAGGTCCACGACATGGCGCAGGAAGAAAACGTGGACATGCGGTTCTATAATGTGATTTATACGGCCATCAAAGACATCAAAGACGCCATCCTCGGAATGATGGAATCCAAGTTCGAGGAACGTATGCTGGGGCGGGCCGATGTGCGTCAGACGTTCCATGTGCCGAAGGTGGGCACGATCGCCGGATGCTACGTGACCGACGGTAAAATCGAGCGTGGGCAGAACATCCGGGTACTGCGAGACGGTATCATCATTTATGACGGGAAGATCGAGTCCCTCAAGCGCTACAAGGATGATGTCAAGGAGGCACATGCCGGCTACGAATGCGGCATCCACGTGGAAAATTACAACGATGTCAAGGTTGGCGATGTGGTTGAATGCTATTACCTTGAGGAAATCAAGCCGGAGCTGTAACCTGAAGTGTCTGGATCCCGGACATGTTGTATTTGCAAGGGTAACCGGCCCGACATGATGGATTGAACTGAAAGAAGCTGCGCATGGTTATTGGGCTGGGAATCATTACATTCCGTATTCATGATTGCCGGAGCCTGAAGGGAAAGCGGAAAATCGTCAAAGCGATCATCAATCGAATTCAAAATCGATTCAATGTATCGATTGCCGAAGTCGGTGCCAATGACATTTACCAGCGTGCCGAGATCGGTTTTGCATTGGTCGGAAACAGTCGCCCGCTGATCAACTCCAAAATCGATAAAATCTTCAATCTGGCCGAAGATCTCGGACTGGCCGAAATTGTCGATTCGGAGATGGAGATTATGACCATATGAAACCCTATGCCCGCGCCAAAAGGGTCAGCTCTCAGCTTCAGCGTGTGCTGACAGACATCCTGGCCAAAAAAATCAAGGACCCCAGGCTGGAACTGGCGACAGTCACCGGTGTGAATATGTCGAGGGATCTGCGATATGCCCGGATCTACTATGTGGTGAACGGCGATGAGAAGGCCCGGGAGCAGGTAAGCCAAGGGTTTGAAACGGCGCGCGGCTATCTGAAACGATTCCTGGCGCGTCAACTGAACCTCCGTTATATGCCGGAAATTCGGTTTTTCTATGACACCTCACTCGATAATGGATCGCGCATAGAAAAGCTTTTATCATCTATAGAAGCCAAACATGAAACCGATCATCGACCAGTTGAGGAATAGTATACAGGTATTGGTGACGACCCATAGCAATCCGGACGGGGACGCGATCGGCTCCCTTGTCGCTATGGGACAATCGCTCGCACAGATGGGCAAACGGGTGGTGATGTACAATGAGAGCCCGATTCCGGCGGTATATCGCTTTTTACCGGCCGTCCATCGGGTGCAACGTCGCATTCCGAAACTTGGCGGATACGACACGGCCGTCGTACTGGACTGCGGGGATATCGCCCGGATCGGCGAAGCCGCCACGGAGGTGGGCCGGGTGCCGGCTGTCATCAACATCGATCACCACGTGACAAATACCGGATTCGGACAATTTCAGTATATTGACACGGACGCCAGCGCCACGGCAGAAATCCTCTGGCGCCTGTTAAAAGAGATGGCCGCACCGATCGACAGGGACATCGCGACAGCGATCTATACCGGGATTCTGACCGATACCGGGTCGTTCCGGTTTTCGAACACCACCCGGGCAGCGTTTGCCATCTGCGAAGAAACTGTCGGGCTGGGGGTCAATCCCTATAAAGTCGCCAAGCACGTGTACGGAACGTATTCCCTTGGACGGATCAAATTGTTGAATCTGGCGCTGGATTCCATCGAATTGTCCCCCAACGGAAAACTGTCGATGATGATATTGACCCATGGTATGCTGGAGCAAACCCGAACGCGGCCGGAAGACGTGGATGGCCTCATCAATTACGCTCGAAGCATAGAGGATGTCCGGGTTGCCGCGCTCATCCAGGAAAATGCCAACGGTGACGACCCCGCCGCTACCGCCAAGAGTTACAATATCAGCTTGCGATCGGACGGCTCGGTGGATGTTGCCCGTTTCGCTGCCAGATACGGCGGGGGCGGACACGCCAGCGCAGCCGGGTGCAGCCTGGAAATGCCTCTGGCCGAAATCAAATCGGAGCTTATCCGCCTGGCCGAGTCGCTGTAAATGCCAACGTCCGAATCACGAAATGGTGTTCTGGTGGTCGATAAGCCCGCCAACATAACATCGGCGGGGGTTGTGGCAAACATAAAAAAGTTGCTTGGGGTTAAAAAGGTCGGCCATTCCGGTGCCCTGGATCCCTTTGCCACGGGAGTGCTTCTGTGCTGTATTAACAAAGCGACCAAACTGGCGCGATTCTTTCTGCAAAGTCGCAAAACCTATCGGGCGCTTCTCTATTTGGGGATCGAGACCGACACCCAGGATGCGACGGGTCGGATTACCGCCACAGGGAAGATAAAAGACATCTCCCCTGAACAGGTCTACCCTGTTGTCGGGAGCTTTGTCGGGGAACAGGATCAGCAGCCGCCGGCATTTTCAGCACTGAAACACAAGGGTACGCCGCTGTACAAGCTGGCACGACAGGGGACCCCGGTATTGAAGCCACCCAGGCGGGTGACCATTGACCGGATTGATCTTCGGAATGTTTCTCTTCCGGAGGTAGAGTTTGATGTCACCTGTTCCGCCGGCACTTACATACGGACCCTCTGTGCCGACATCGGTCGGCAATTGGGTTGCGGCGGGCACTTGAAGGCGTTACGGCGTCTTCAGAGCGGGCGGTTTTCGATCAGCGAAGCTCACGGGATGGAGGATATTGCAAAACTCACCCGAAACGGCACGATTTGGGACCGGATTATCCCGATGGCCGAGGCACTCAGGGGGGTCCCCTCCTGGCAGGCCGGGTCGTTACTGATGAAAAAATTGCCCACGGCCGCCCCTTAACCCGTGAGGACGCCAGGGGGCGCCCGATACCGACGGAAGGCATGCTCAAGGTGGTGGACGGTTCCAACCGGCTTCTGGCTGTTGTATGCTGTCCGAGGGAAACACAAGTTTTTAAATATGAAGGGGTGTTCGTCTGAGGCGGCGGCTGCAGATAAACGCGTCACCGGTCTCACGACATGACCGGAACACACCCGCACCATTTACGTCGAAAAAGAAAAAGTTTATCCTAAACAGAGGAGGGTAAAAAAAGTGGTATTCACGACGGAAGACAAAAAAAAGCTGATCGAAAAGTACAAGCTGCATGAATCGGACACCGGTTCTCCGGAAGTGCAGATCGGGCTACTGACGTTCCGAATTCAATATTTAACCGAACATCTCAAAGTTCACAAAAAGGACCATCATTCCCGCCGGGGTCTGCTGATGCTGGTCGGCCGGCGCCGAAGGCTGCTCAACTATGTGAAGAGCAAGGATGTTCAACGATATCGAGATATCATCAGCACACTCGGATTGAGACGATAGTCCATTTCGGATGTCGACATCATCGGACCGGAGTCATCCGGCAGCGATGGAAAAGACCGACGGTTGACCAACACGGTCACGATCGGCAGGGAGAGTAACATGGAAGTAACACTACAGTCAGAGATAGGTGGCAAAACGCTAACCATTCAGGCAGGTAAAGTCGCCAAGCAGGCCTCCGGCTCAGTCGTCGTGGTCTATGGCGAAACCGTCGTTTTGGTGTCGGTGGTTGCCGCACAGGATGAACGTGCACAAGTCGATTTTCTGCCCCTATCCGTCGAATACCAGGAAAAGATATACTCCGCCGGCCGTATTCCCGGAAACTACTTTCGGCGGGAAATCGGAAGGCCCAGCGAAAAAGAGACATTGACGGCCCGGTTGATCGACCGGCCCATTCGTCCCCTATTTCCAAAGGGGTACAAGTTTGAAACCCAGGTCATCGCGACGGTTCTCTCCATGGATAAGGAGAATGACCCGGATGTGCTGGCCATGGTCGGTGCCTCAGCCGCATTGGAGATCTCCGACATCCCGTTTGAGGGGCCGATTGCCAGTGTCCGGGTCGGTCGGGTAAACGGCCAGTTCAAGGTCAACCCGACCATCGATGAATATGACCAAAGCGACATCAACATCATCGTGGCAGGTTCCCGAACCGGCGTGGTGATGGTCGAAGGGGGCGGCCAATTCGTCAGCGAAGCCGACATGCTCGAAGCGATCTTTTTCGGCCATCAGGCCCTGCAGCCGCTCATCGACGTTCAGGAGCAGCTCAAGGAGACTCTTGGCAAACCCAAGCGGATAGTGACGCCGCCGGCCAAAGATGAGGCGCTGGTGGAAAAATTGACATCGGAGGCGTCAGAGCGGATCCGGGAGAATCTCGTCACGCCGGAAAAAGTGGCCCGAAACAAGGCCCTCCGGGAACTCAGGACGGAAATTTTTGAATCTCTGGGTGAAGACTTTGCGGAAAGAAAACGGGAGGTCTATGATATTCTCAGAGATATTCAAAAAAGCATCAGCCGAAACCTTGCCCTCAAGGAAGGTCGCCGGATAGACGGCCGCCGGTTCGATGAAATCCGCCCGATCTCCTGCGAAGTCGGATTGCTCCCGCGAACCCACGGAAGCGCGTTATTTACCCGGGGGGAAACCCAGGTCCTGGGAGTCCTGACGCTGGGGTCCAGTTTAGACGAGCAGCGTGTCGAGACACTCAGCGGCGAAGAGTTTCGGCCGTTTATGCTTCACTACAATTTCCCGCCGTATTCCGTGGGAGAAGTCAAACGGTTCGGGGGCCCCAGCCGACGGGACATCGGTCATGGCGGTCTGTCGACCAGAGCCATTGAGAAAGTGCTGCCGGACAAGGAAGCATTCGACTACACCATCCGGATCGTCTCGGAGGTCCTGGAATCCAACGGGTCTTCTTCCATGGGGACCGTCTGCTCTGCCAGTCTGGCGTTGATGGACGGCGGCATCCCGATCACCTCGGCGGTTTCGGGAATCGCCATGGGCCTCATCAAGGAAGGCGACCAGGTGGTCATTTTATCCGATATCCTGGGCGATGAAGACCACACCGGTGACATGGATTTCAAGGTGGCCGGGACAAAGGACGGCATCACCGCACTGCAGATGGACATCAAGATCAAAGAACTTTCCCGTGACATCATGGAAAAGGCCCTACACCAGGCAAACGCGGGACGACTGTTCATCTTGAATAAAATGACAGACGCCATCAACGCGCCGCAGGCAGAGATTTCCCCCTACGCCCCCAAGATCCTTCGGACAATGATCAATCCCGACAAAATTCGGGATCTCATCGGCCCTGGAGGCAAGGTCATCCGGGGAATCCAGGCCCAGACCAATACGCGGATTGAAGTCGATGATTCCGGTCAGGTAAAGGTCGCCGCATTGAGCTCGGAAGATGGCGAGGCGGCCATGAATGAAATCAATGCCGTTACCAAAGAACCCGAGATCGGTGAGCTCTACGATGGAAAAGTCGTAAAAATTACCGATTTTGGCGCCTTTGTCGAAATTCTCCCAGGTACCGATGGCCTGGTCCACATCTCCCAACTGGCACCGCATCGCGTGCGCAAGGTCAGCGATGTCGTCAAGGAAGGAGATTCGATAACGGTGAAGGTTCTGGATATCGCCCGTGACGGAAAAATTAAACTAAGCCGTAAAGCGGTGCTGGAAGGAAGCAATGGAGCCAACCGTCCATAAAACCGTTCTCAAAAACGGTGTCCGGGTGTTGACCCGCGAGCTGCCGTCGGTCAGAAGTGTTTCCATGGGGGTATGGGTGGCGGTCGGCGCCCGGGACGAAATTCCTGCCGAGAGCGGCCTGTCCCATTTTATCGAGCACATGATCTTCAAGGGCACCCGTCGCCGATCCGCTTACCAGATCGCCAAAGAGTTCGATGCCATCGGCGGCCACACCAATGCGTTTACGACCATGGAAACCACGTGCTATCACGCAAAGGTCATCGACGCCCATATGGCAACAATGGTCGATATTCTGACGGACATCTTCCTGAACTCGGTCTTTGACCCGGCGGAGATTGAGCGGGAACGACCGGTCATCTTCCAGGAGATCGGGATGATGGAAGACACCCCTGAGGAGTACGTCCATTTGCTCTCCGGCGAGGCTTATTGGGGAGACAACGCCCTGGGGCGATCGATTCTGGGTACCCGGGAAAACGTCGCCACGTTCCAGGCGGAAAAAGTAACCGATTTCTTCCACAAATACTACCAACCCGAACGCATCGTCATTTCAGCGGCCGGAAACGTTGACCATAGAGCATTTGTAGAATTGGTATCGCCGGCGTTTGAACCGATCCAGCCGGGAAACGGAACGCCCCCGCGCCAGACCCCGTCGGGGCGCTCCCGGATAGCCGTTCACGAAAAGGATCTGGAACAGGCGCACATCTGCCTGGCAGCCCCGGGCGTGGCCACCTCGGACCCGGCCCGGTATCCCCTGGCGCTGCTGAATACCATCCTGGGCGGAAACATGAGCTCCCGCTTGTTTCAGGAAATAAGGGAGCGCCGAGGACTGGCGTACTCTGTATATTCATTTATCTCTTCGTTTATCGATACCGGCATGGTGGGAGCGTATGCCGGTGTCGCACCTCAAGACGCCGCCGCCGCAACGCAACTGCTGCTTTCGGAGATGAAACGGCTCAAGACGGAGCTGGTCAGCGAATCGGAGCTGCAGGATGCCAAGGAGTTCACCAAGGGCAGCTTGCTCCTCTCCACCGAGAGCGTCGACAACCATATGGTCCGCCTGGCCCAGAACGAAATCAATTTCGAGCGGGACATTCCCCTGGACGAGGTCATCGAAAAGGTTGAAGAGGTCTCCCGGGACAGCATCCTGGAGCTTGCCGAAACGATTTTCAGCTCCGACCGCCTGGCCCTGACCACCCTGGGCCCGGTGTCGCCGGCGGAGCTTCCGAAGGATCCGGCGGACATTCTGTGATCAGCCAATCGGCTGATCCGTTAGCCCGTCTGCCCGTTGGCCCGAAATTCGAAATATTCCTTATTATTCTTTATCGGCCCGAAGTTTAAGAACATGTCATAACGGAACCCTCTGCCAGAACCTAACCCAAATCGTTCCCTGAAATCGTTGTACCAGTCGTCCTGCACCTGTTGATCTCGTTGTACTATCTGATAAAAACACCGCTGGAAATCCTCCTTGAATTCACCGGCCCAATGCTGTATTTTGTGGGCTCAACAAATGAACGACACAACACCTTGCATACAGATCCGGCGTCTGAATCCCGACCAGGACGCGGATATCCCGCTGCCCGACTACATGACGCCCCAGTCGGCCGGCATGGATGTGCGCGCCGCAGTGGAAGATGAGGTGCATCTGGCTCCGGGCGATATCCGCCTCATTCCAACCGGCCTGGCCATGGCCATTCCGAACGGTTTCGAGGTTCAGGTGCGGCCGCGCAGCGGACTGGCGGTTCGCCACGGGATCGGTCTCATCAACTCACCCGGGACCATCGATGCGGACTATCGCGGAGAAGTCCGCATTGCCGTCATCAACCTCGGCCGGGAGCCCTACATCATCCACCGCGGGGACCGGATCGCTCAGTTAATTGTCAGCCGTGTCTTTCAGAGCCGGTTCGAAGTGGTTGAAACCCTTGATGAAACCGATAGGAATGATGGGGGGTTCGGGCATACCGGAAAATAGCGGGGCAATAATATTCACCGCAGAGACGCTGAGGACGCAGAGGTGGGATCTATTAATCAGAATCCCTGAGAGGGGGATTCTGATTAAGGGCCGCCTGCTTCAGGTTCAGGGTATTTCTTCCGTCATGCCGGCCCTTGCCTTCGCAGGGACTGGCTCCGGCCGGCAACCAGAGATGGCCCCTTAAAAAGATCTGGATTCCCCTTCGATCCCGCCAAAGGCGGGACTTAGGGTGTTGAGCCTGTCGAACGACGGATCAAGTCCGGAATGACAAGCGTTGGTGCAGAAACTACCCGACCGCTGACCTAATTAAAGGTTAAATTTAAATAAGGTTAATAGGGTGATCTCTTTGCTTTTTGTCCCCCTCCCTGAATCCCTCCCACCAGGGGAGGGATCAACGTGGCTCCTCCCCCTTTAGGGGGGGAGGCTGGGTGGGGGCGGAATATCGTTTTTCCTCCGAATTACATGAAGTGACAAATGACGGACCCGGAACAACAAACCTTATCGGATGAAAGAGGCAACGGCATCCAGCTCTGCCTGCTGGCCAGCGGCAGCCGCGGCAACGCATTTTATCTGAGCGACAGGGATACGAGCCTGCTGGTGGACGCCGGTCTGTCCGGCAAGGAAATCGAACGTCGGATGGCGCTGCGAAATCTGCGGCCGCAGGATCTGACCGCCATCGTCGTTTCCCACGAGCACATGGATCACATTCAGGGCGTGGGGGTTCTCGCCCGCCGCTACCACTTGCCGATATTCCTGTCGTCCGGGACCCGGGAGGCGGCCCGCGGCCACCTTGGGAAAATCACTGAGATCGAATCCTTTATTTGCGGGGCGTCTTTTCAAATCGGCCGGTGGGCCATCCGACCATTTGCCACATCCCACGATGCCCAGGAATCCGCCGGGTTTACCTTCCAGCAACACGGGATGAAGATCGGCATGGCCACAGACCTGGGGGCCGCCACCGCGCTGGTTCGGGAGCATCTTAAAGATTGCCGGATCCTCATACTGGAAGCCAATCACGACCTGGAGATGCTCGAATCGGGGCCCTATCCCTGGCATCTCAAACAACGGATCAAAAGCCGGCTCGGCCACCTGTCCAATACCGCATCCCGGGATCTTATCGGGGAGCTGCTCCACGACCGGCTCGACCACATTATCCTGGCCCACCTCAGCCAGACCAACAACACCCCGGAAAGGGCGCGTGACGCCGTCGCTCCGGTGCTAAACGGACATCGAGCCAGCCTCTCTGTGGCCGTTCAGGACACCCCCTCCCGGTTATTTCATCTATAGCTTTGGCCTCATCGAAATCAGGGTCGGAATCGGGATCGTCATCAAAGAACTGTTAGGGGTCAAACCTTGATTATTGATTTAAATTTTCGCGTTTCGACCTGAGAATTTTTTCATAGTGAATGAGCAGGCTCGGTGAGTAAGTTATGGTTTAAATCAATAATCAAGGTTTGACCCCTATCCTATTCCCAAAGATACGGAACGCTTATCTAAATGGAGACAGACAATGAAGAACAGAAAATTGACAATTGCAATCGTAGCAGTGGTCGCCATCGCGGCACTGACAGCGCTGGGCGGCCCGGCGTTGGCGCAGGAATATACGCCGGACAAGGGCCAGGCGGTCAAACAGCCGAAACCCTATTCCCCGTTCGTGGATCAACACTTCCCGCAGAAGGTGCTCTTCGGCGATACCCACTTCCACTCAGCACTGTCCGTTGACAGCGGCATGATCGGGAACACGCTCGATCTGGAAACCGCCATCCGTTTCGCAAGGGGTGAAGAGGTCCGTACCAACGGCGGGCAGCGGGCAAAATTGATCCGCCCGCTGGATTTCCTGGTGCTCTCGGACCACGCCGAGTACCTCGGCATCGCCGATCTCCTCAACAAGGGAGATCCCGCTCTGCTTGCGAGCCCCGTGGGCAAGGGGTGGTACGAAGCCATGCAAAAAGGCGGCGATGCCGCCTGGACGGCCGCGCTAGGGATGATGGCCGACTTCGCGAGCGGGAAACCTAAATACAAGGACGCCAAGGTCGAGCGCTCGGTCTGGGATCGGGTCGTCGACACGGCCTCCAAATACAACGATCCCGGCGCCTTCACCATCCTCAACGGTTACGAATGGTCCTCAACCGTCGACGGCGACAACCTGCACCGGGTGGTGGTGTTTCGGGACGGGCCCGAGCGGGTGAAGCAGATCCTGCCCTTCTCCGCATTCGACAGCCAGGATCCCGAGGCTCTCTGGGCCTTTCTGGCCGACTACGAGAAAAAGACCGGCGGCAGCGCGTTTTCGATCCCGCACAACGGCAATGTCAGCAACGGCATCATGTACGCGGAAACCGTCAACGGCAAGCCCATGACCAGGGACTATGCCGAGCGCCGCGCTCTCTGGGAACCTCTGATGGAGGCCACCCAAGAGAAGGGCGACGGCGAGTCGCACCCCGCGCTTTCCCCGGACGACGAGTTCGCGGATTTTGAGAACTGGGACACGGTCAATGCGAATGGGGACCCCAAGACACCCGATATGCTTCAATACGAGTATGCGCGGTCTGCGCTTAAACTCGGGATTCGTCTGGAAGGCGAGCTTGGAGCCAATCCCTTCAAGTTCGGGATGATTGGAAGCACCGATAGTCACAGTTCGCTCTCCACCACCCGCGAAGACAACTATTTCGGCAAGCTTCCGAACGAGGAGCCCTCGGCCAAGCGTTACTCAGAGGTGTTTCTGCGCGACAGGCAAAAGAAGCCCGTCCTTTACACCTGGCAGTTGGCCGCCTCTGGAAGGATCGGCGTCTGGGCGCGCGAGAACACGCGCGCGGAGATCTTCGATGCGATGAAGCGCAAGGAGGTCTTCGCCACCAGCGGTAGTCGTCTGATCGTGCGCGTGTTTGGTGGTTGGGATTTCAACGCTGACGAAGTCGAGCGACCCGATTTCGCCCGTACGGGCTATGCCCGCGGCGTGCCGATGGGTGGTGACCTCACGAACGGCCCTGCAGGCAAGGCGCCATCGTTCATGATCCGCGCGCTCCGCGATCCCGACGATGCCAACCTCGATCGCATCCAGGTCATCAAGGGCTGGTTGGACAGCAAAGGCAAAACCCACGAGCGCATCTATGACGTGGCGGTCTCCGACGGCCGCAAGATCGGGCGCGACGGCCGCTGCAAGACGCCGGTCGGCAGCACGGTGAACGTCGCCGATGCGAGCTACACCAACACCATCGGTGATCCGTTACTAACGGCACATTGGGTCGATCCGGAGTTTGATCCCAAACAACGCGCCTTCTATTATGTGCGCGTGATCGAAATCCCGAAGCCGCGCTGGACGGCGCATGACGCGAAGTTCTTCAAGGTGAAGATGCCGGACAACATCCCGATGACCGTTCAGGACCGGGCCTATACCTCACCGATTTGGTACACGCCGTAAACCGGATTTCGATGGACTGGATCCGAGAGTGTCGAGCGCCGTTCAGTATGTTCGTCAATTTGAGAATCCGCCTTGACGGGAGGAGGGGCCTATGGCTGAACCAACGTTGATGGACAAGACCTACAGTATCATTATAAAAGGGTTCGTGGAGACGGGGCAGGCGCCACACTACACGGAGATTGCGACCGAGCTGGGCGTTGCTCCCAGGGAAGGCTGTCAAGCCCTCCGCAAGCTCTTCTCGATCCGCGGTTTGCCCGGCTGGCTCTATCCCAAGGTCGACACCGTGGTCTCCATGGCCCCTTTCAATAATCTCCCAACACAGTACCGAATCACCATCGATGGGGAGCAGAAGTGGTTTGCCCAGTGAGCGTTCGAATCGCTGGCGGTCTGCTGGCTCTTTCCCGGTAAGACGGTGCAAGTCGACTCTGTATGCCTCGATTGCGGTGAACCCTTACAGGTCAAGGTAAAGGAAGGCAAGTTTGAATCGAGGGATCCGGAAGGGCTCATCGGTTTTGTGGCCCTCCCCTTCGCGAGGTGGTTGTTAAACGTCCCCTACGCGTGAAGCACCATGAACTTCTTCCGGTCGGAAGAACATCTTCGCAGGTGGGAAGGCTACGAGGAGAAGATGGGGGAGGGGAAGATCACCCTGGATTCACTCATACAGCTCTTTGGGGAGCCCTACTTCACGAACCGAGGCAGGCCGGACTACATCTCGCACTTCAGCGAGTACATGGCAGGCCTCGTGGGCGGACTCGACAAGCTCCCGGATGCGGGAGGCTTCTGGAAATTGTCGTCCTTTCAGACGGCGGCCTTCAACCTGGCAATGAAGCTGGGACTATTGTAGACGCACCACCCGTGTCCGATCCCGGTCGGGCGCGGGCTACCCCTGTACGAGTTTATCAGTTGTACGAGTTCATCAGTTGATGTATATGAAACATTTGCATATAAATGTCGAATCAATTGATTTCAAACGATTTTTTGCGAGAATCAACACGAGCATTGCTTTGACAACTCCTGAGCAATCAAAGTTTGATTTTATTAGCCAATGGCATCAACCAAGCGAAATGTTATTTATCAGGGGAACTCGGTAATTTCCGTTGAAACGCTTCCGGGGTATCCCCATCCGGTGGCTATCAAGAAGCCTTCCAAACGCCACCCATCCCGGCGAATCCTTCGATCCCTGGAAAAAGAATACGAAATGACCCGCACCCTTGATGCGGTCGAGGGTGTCCGCAAGGCCTTGGGGCAGAAGTTGTTCGAGAATCAACCCGAATTGTTCCTGGAATATATCGATGGAGAGACCCTGCGGGATACTATCGCCAGACAAACACTCGATCTGCGTTCAAAATTAGAAATAGGCGTCGATCTGGCCCGCATCCTGGGAAAAATCCATCAACAGGATGTTATCCATCTGGATCTCAACAGTAAAAATATTCTTATCGGAAACGGGCAGCAGGCGGCCCATATAATTGATTTCGGTGCTGCTTCGCACATTGACCGGAGTGGGCAGCAAAAAGTCCGGCCCGACCAGCTGTTGGGCACCTTGCCCTACATCGCCCCGGAACAGACCGGCAGAATCAACCGTGTTGTGGATGAACGCTCGGATCTGTATTCTCTTGGTGTGGTTTTGTATGAACTCGTGACCGGGCAATTGCCATTCGATTCAAAAGATCCGCTGGAGCTTATCCACCAACACATTGCCCGGATGTCCGTCTCGCCGTCTGAGATATCGGATCTCCCTGAAGTGATCAGCGCCATCATTTTGAAGCTGCTTAACAAAAACGCAGAAGACCGTTATCAATCAGCAGCCGGAGTTCAAGCCGATCTGGAGCAGTGCCTGCAGCGCTTGAAGCCTGAGGATAGCATTGACGATTTCCCGCTGGCAGAGGGCGATTATTTTCGCCGGCTGGTATTTCCTCAGAAGCTTTATGGTCGTGAAAGCGAACGGAAGGAATTGGAGAACGCTTACGAAAGTGTTTGCCGGGATACCTCCTCAATCGTGTTTGTCGGTGGTTATTCCGGGATTGGCAAGACGGTTCTGGTTGAAGAAATACGGCGACCGGTGTCAGAAAAAAGCGGCTACTTAATACAGGGGAAATTCGACCAGTTGGTCACCACACCTTACGCAGGGATCAGCCAGGGATTGGACCTATTGGTTTCCCAGCTCCTGACGCAAACCGAAACCCAGCTTGCCGCATGGCGGTCGAAGATTCTGGAAGCGGTGGGGCCAAACGGCAGGGTGCTGACGGATGTGATTCCCAGCCTGGAACTGGTCATTGGCCCCCAACCGGCCGTGCCGGACTTGAGCGGACAGGAAGCGCAGAACCGTTTCAATTATGTCTTTCAGCGCTTTTTTGGCGCGATCGCTCGGAGCGAGCATCCGATTTGCCTCTTCCTGGACGATTTACAGTGGGTCGATCCGGGCTCACTTGGCTTGCTGAAGGCCCTGTTCACCAGCCCTGACCTTGCTCATCTCCTCGTCGTTGGCGCCTACCGTGACAACGAGGTTCATGCAGACCATCCCTTGATGATGCTCATCGCAGATTTGGAAAGGGCCGGCGCCAACCTGAAGCGGATGACCCTGCCAAAGCTAGCGGAAGCCGATGTCGAAGCGCTGATTTCAGACGCTCTGCGGCGTGATCCCGGTGAGATCCGGGAGCTTTCCAGGCTGATCTATGCCCAGACAGATGGAAACCCGTTCTTCACCCGCCAGGTGCTGCGTAGCTTGGAAGATCAGGGCCTCCTCGCGATCGATACCGCCGCCGGCCATTGGCGTTGGGATATGGATGACCTCAGGGACCTGGATGTCACGGCCAGCGTTGTCGAACTGCTGGTGGGCAAGCTGAAGGAGCTCCCCGCTGACACCCAGGAGACACTCAAGGTGGCGGCCTGTGTTGGGAGCCAGTTTGACATCGCCACCCTGACGGTGGTCACCGCAGGAGATGACGACGCAATCCTTGATCATGTCCGCGAAGCGGTCACGGCGGGTTTGATCTGGGAACGCGATGATCGTGGCTTCTTCGTCCACGACCGTGTCCAGGAAGCGGCCTATACCCTGGTGCCGATAGAGGAGCGTGATCGTTTGCATCTCACGATTGGCCGACACCTGCTGCAAAGACATCGCGCGAGTGATCACGAGCAGGATCTTTACCGGATTGTCGATCAGTTGAATCGTGGACTCCACCTGGTCGAAGATGAGCAGGAGCGAATGCAGATAGCCCGGTTGAACCTGCAGGCGGCTGGAGCTGCCTATCAGGCCAGCGCCTTCGAGACCGGGCTGGCCTACGCCCAAGCCGGGATCGAGTTAGTCGGTGAAACCGGCTGGGAACAGCGCTACCAGCTCACCCTGGCGCTGAACGAGCGAGCGGCGTTGCTGGCAAACGGGGCGGGTGATATTCCGGCTATGGAACAGCACAGCGAGCACGTGCTTCAGTGTGGACGTGATCCCCTGGACCTGGCGCGGATCCAAAGGCTGCAAATCGAGTTCCTCTTGTCCTCAAAGCGTTTCGATGAGGCGATTGACGTCGGGCTGGAGGCCCTGAGCACCCTTGGGCAGGAGTTCCTGTCCAACCCGGACATGGCGTTCGCCACTGAGAAGCTGTCCGAGTTGTTGGATCGACTCGAACGCGAGCCCCCCGATTACTTTTCCATGCCGCGTCTGTACGATCAGGATCCAGAGTTGCTCGCGGTATCGGAGATCCTGTGGCCCGTCGGGAATGCGGCCTTTATCTCTCGTCCCGCTCTGGCACCTTTGATTTACATGCGCTGTGTGGAGCTTTCTCTCGAACGCCAGCTTCTACCGGAATCCATCCCGTCGATAATCGCTGCGGTGGGTATGTATGCCAACGCCCTCCTGGGAAAGATCGAAGTGGCACATAAATATGGCGAGACAGCCATCGAGCTTGCGAGTCGGGCGACCCTTCACACCGACCTTTACGCTGTTTTGCAGGTTCACGGCCTGTACAACTATTTTTGGCGCAAGCCCTTGCGGGAGACCCTGGACCTCTTCGACCGCGCGATTCAGAGCGCCCACGACTGTGGCAACAACGAATTCGTCTCCTATGTGTCACTCAGCTGGTCCAAACACGCGTTCTACGTTTCGATCGAGCTGGCTCAGGTTGAGGAACGCTGCCTCAGGCTTCGTACTTTTATCGACGCCATCCACTACGTTACCCAGAGCCGGTGGGTCAACATTTATGTGACCGCGGTGCAGGCGCTGCGCGGAAGTTCATCGGCCCAAGGGATCACCTGGAGAGGCACGCCCTTCGACGATGAACGGGACCTTCCTGACCTCCAGCGGGTTGATGACCAACTGGGTCTCCTCTTTGTGTATTGTGCCAAAGCCTGGGTCGCAACGCTCTTCGGCGATCACGATGGCGTTGAGGAATATTCGGACCTGTCCTGGTCCTTCCTGGTGGCGGCTCCCAGCGGGATAGAGAAAGCCATGCTCACCTTCATCTGCGGGCTCAGACGTGCCCGCGAGCTGCGCAAGAACCCCTACGAGTCCGAGATTGAGCAGGATCTCGAGGAGCATCTCGGTTCGCTCGAGCGCTTCGCCGGCCTGGCCCCGATGAACTTCGCCCACAAGCTCTCGCTGGTGCAGGCGGAGGTGCACCGTGCGCGGGGTGAGGTGCTTCAGGCCATGCAGGCCTACGAGCAAGCCAGCCAGGGCGCAAGAGAAAACGGCTACCTGAATGAAGCGGGGTTGGCCCATGCCCTCGCCGCCGAGTTTTTTCAAGACCTTGGCCTGCACCAGGCAGCGCTTCACAATGCAGAGCAGACTGTACAGGCCTGGCGAAGCTGGGGCGCCCATGCGCTTGTCGAAAGTTTAGGCCGGCGCTTGCCGGGTCTTCTGGAGCCTTCCGATTTGTCGTGGCAGAGTTCCAGCGACGCCGGCAAGGTACACACAACCATTACCCAACCCATTACCCCCATCCAATTGGATATGGAAAGTATTATCAGCACTTCGCAAATGCTTTCTGCCGAAACCGATCTTGAACAACTTCTAACCAAAATGATAACTTTGGTGATGGCTAACTCGGGTGCGGAAAAAGCGGTGTTGCTGCTGAAGCAAAACAATGATTGGTTCGTGCAGGCCCGGGGTGATAGCGCGAGCGAAAAATATGATGTTCTTCTTATTCTTAACCAGCTCTTCGACCCGGCTGACCATGAGAGTGGCCTCATCCCTGAGCCTGTCTTCAATTATTGCCAGAGGTCAAGAGAGGTGCTGGTTGTGGGGGATGCCCAGCAGGATCATCGTTTTGCCGAAGACAGGATGATCCAAAAACATAACATCCAATCGATGGCCTGCATTCCCGCCTTGCACCAGGGGGAACTCAAGGCGATGCTGTATCTTGAAAATCGGCAGATTGCAGACGTCTTCACCATGGATCGTGTGGAAATCCTCAAACACCTCTCTTCTCAGTTCGGCGTCTCTGTGGAAAATGCTTTGCTCTACGATAGCCTCAACCGAAAGGTCCGGGAACTTCAGGAGAGCGAAGAACGCTATGAACTGGCCGTCAGTGGATCCGCGGCCGGGCTCTGGGACTGGGACCTTCGAACTGATAAGGTGTACCATTCCGACCGTTTGAAGGAACTTTTAGGCTACAGGCCCGATGAGTTGCTGGACACACTGGACGAATTTTGGAATCGATTGTACCTCGATGATTACGAGGCCGTCCGACTGGCCGTTGACCAGCATCTTGAGGAACGTGTTCCCTATATTATCGATTTTCGCCTACAAACCAAATCCGGGGAATACCGGTGGTTTCATGGACGTGGGCAGGCCATCTGGGATGAAACGGACCAAGCCACCCGAATGTCCGGCTCTATAACCGACATCACCGATAGAAAACAGGCTGAAATCGAACTCCGTGAGGCTTATACAGAAATCGAACATTTGAAAAACCGGTTGGAAGCGGAAAGCGCCTACCTGCAAGATGAAATCAAACTGGAACACAATTTTAAAAACATCATCGGTCAGAGCAAAGCGCTGAAATATGTGCTGCACAGGGTCGAGCAGGTCGCTCCCACGGATTCTCCGGTGCTTATCTTGGGGGAAACCGGCACGGGCAAAGAGCTTATGGCGCGAGCCCTTCATGAGCTCAGCACTCACGGCAAACGGGCACTGGTGAAGGTGAACTGTGCAGCCCTGCCCGGGGAGCTGATTGAAAGCGAGTTGTTTGGTCGGGAAAAAGGGGCCTTTACCGGGGCGACGACGCGACCCAGGTCGGGCGCTTCGAACTGGCCAAAGGATCGACGCTCTTCCTGGACGAAATCGGCGAACTGCCTCTCGCGCTTCAGGCCAAACTGCTGCGCGTGATTGAAAGCGGCGAGTTTGAAAGACTGGGAAGCTCGCGCACTTTGCACTCCGATGCCCGCATCATCGCCGCCACAAACCGCGCTCTTGAAGAAGAGGTGCGTAAAGGCCGTTTCCGGGAGGATCTCTGGTATCGGCTGAAGGTTTTTCCCATTACAGTGCCCTCGCTTCGTGAACACCCTGAAGACATTCCCCTGCTGGTCAAATGGTTTGTGGACCAACTCGCAAGAAAAATGGGAAAACGCGTAGCCGTAATCCCCAAGCGTACCATGCAGATGTTGCAGCGCTACCCCTGGCCCGGCAACGTGAGAGAATTGAGGCATGCGGTCGAAGGTGCATTGATTACCGCCAAGGGGAAGAAGCTGAATTTTGACCTACCCCAAATTGCGGACACTACGCTCACCGACTTTAAATCTTTTAAGGAAATGGAGCGCGATTATATCCTCAGTGTTTTAAAAGCGAAGAACTGGAAAATCAAGGGCAGGGACAGTGCTTCTACCATTCTTGGGCTGCCCCCCAGCACTCTGCGGCACCGGATCAAGAAACTCGGTCTGAAAAAGCCCTAGCCCTTCAATTCAATTTACCCGCCGATCTTCGGTCAACCTGTGGCACGTATTCCCGCTGGTTTTGTCCCCCGATTTGTACCGTCAAAGCTCCATCATTTTTCCGGGTCACAACCGTGATTCATACCTGACGGGACCCTTAGTTCAGGGGCCATATTTGGCCCCAGGGGCGATATTTGGCTCTTTTGGCCGTTTATTTTTCCGACAGGGGCTACCCACCTTTTTTTCTTAATATTTCAGTTAGTTAAACTCATCTTTGGGCTCCTGCGCCAAATGGCATGGCTTTTGCGGACTAAACTAAAGTATCCACCGAAGGTAAATAGGCTATTTTCTCGAATCACTGGAGTACGACTTGCTTATCTATCAACTAAAGATCGAAATCAAGCCATCCAAAGCTGATGAGTTTATCGACAGTATGAGCTCGTTGTTGCGTTGTATTCGCAAAGAAAAAGGTTGTCTTGACTTCAGCGTGTACCGGAATTCCGAAAGGGAAAATACATTTATCGTGGTTGGAGAATGGAAGACAAAACAAGCCATGGAGAAACATTTCAAGACACACGAATTCGAGCTGTTAATCGGGGCGGCCAGAGTACTTGGCGAGACATACGCAATGAACATAGCCCAGGTTACGAAGACAGGGGCTTTGAATTGACCAAGGTATAGAAATGGCCAAAGTAAAAAGAGAATACGGCGTGGTCGGCCTGGGCCGCATGGGTGACAACCTTTCTCTTCAGGCTATGGAGAAAGGCATTAAGGTTGTCGGTTTTGTGCGGAAGAAGACACGGCCCGAACTTCTCCAGGCGGGTTTAGTCGAGATCAAAAGCTACGACGGGTTCCGAAAGAATCTTTCCTCTCCCCGAGTTATATTCGTCTATATTCCGGCCGGCCCGGAGGTGGGCCGGGTTCTGGACGACATCGCCTCTATGCTGGAGAAAGGTGACATTCTGGTTGATGGTGGAAATTCTTACTGGGGCGATTCGATCCGACGCCATCGTCGGCTTAAAGAAAAGGGCATCCACCTCGTGGATCTCGGCACGAGCGGCGGCGTAGACGGCGCACGCCACGGAGCTTGTTTTATGGCGGGAGGGGAGAAGGAGCCCATTGCCAGGATCAAGCCAATGCTTCTGGAATTGGCCACCGCCGGCGGGTATGTTCACGCCGGGCCGCCGGGCGCTGGTCGTTTCACGAAACTCGTTCACAATGGGATCGAGTTCGGGATGCTCCAGGCGATTGGCGAGGGAATTGACCTTTTGGAACATTATCGCGATCGACTCGATACTGCAGAAGTACTCCGCTGCTGGCGGCACGGGTCTGTGATCCGGTCCTGGCTGATCGATCTGATGGAAGTGGCGTGTCGGGCAGAAGCAGTGCAGCGTCGCATTTTAAAAAGTAACATTCAGACTGCAGTGGACGGCGCGGAGCGCCGCCGCTGAACCAAAAGGAGGAATGGTCATGGGAATTGATTTTCAAATGCACAGAGCATCGGCAAACATCGCAAAAGGCTTTCGGCAGTTTCAAAAGGCTGACAATAAACTTGCTGAAGGCAAATTTGATTCGGCCGTGAAACACTACGACAAAGGCCTTAATCGCTTTGTTAAGGCTGAGGACCATTTGGCGAAAGCTGAGGATGACGCATATAGTAAAGTGGGCACGAAGATTGACAAAGGGAATCAAGAACTAAAGAAGAGCATTTATGAATATACCCAGGGCAACGTCGATAACGCTGAAAAACATTATGTAAGCGCAATGAATAGTTACGACGAGGCGCTGGATCTGATTGATTTTGATTAGTACGGGCGGGTACGGTGCCCCGCCCTACGAAAACTCAACGGAAACTGTGATGCAGGGCCGGGCACAGGCCGCCGCTAAAGCTATGGCCCGCACGCCGTGCCGGCCATCCGAGGTCGTCAAACGGAACATATATTTGGCAACGGCTATAAAGGCCGAACACAAGAAAGGAGATCGATCATGGCACAATTCAAAGCAGTCACATTCAAAGGGAAGAAAACGGCAATGAAGGCGCTCCACACGCTGGAGGATTATTCGCCCGAGTACTACTGGATCGATGATGTCGCCGTGGTGTCCCGCAGCAAGCACGGCCACCTCCGGGTGAACAGCACCTGGGCGCAGGATGAAAGCGGTAAAGCCGGCCTCGGCTGGGGTGCGGTTGCCGGGGGGCTGATCGGGCTTTTGGCCGGGCCGGGAGGCGCCCTGGCCGGCGCAGCTGTGGGCGGCGGCATGGGAGGTCTGCTCGGAGCGGCCGAGGACGTCACCTTTGATGACCCGGCATTGGATGATTTTGCGGCGGCCCTGGACAAGGACACCTCGGCGATCATCATAGTGGCAGATGAAGCGGAAATAGCAGATTTCTGGTCGGCGGTGGAGCCCTTCGGCGGCGAGGTCATCGACACGGATCTCGACGAGAAAGACGTCAAAGCACTGCGAAAGGCACTGAAAAGCTGAGCAGGCCTTTAACAGGGTGCATCTGATTGTGGGATGGCCTGGCTCTCAGGCCATCCCACAAGGTGCTTGATGCAGCCGCATCGGCAGCAGTTATAAGACCAACAAAAGGTGCAATCAGTCCCGGAGCCTGAATAACGCAGACGCCCGCTGTAGGCTAATCCGCCCTGTGTGTTGATAGAGACGTTTGGCGAAAACAAGATTTTCAATTGAGAAAAAGGAGTAAGTAAGATGAAACAGCAAAAAACAATTTTGAACCTACGATTCAATAATGTTCTGTTTGCCGGAGTGTTTGCGACGCTAATGATGGTATTTTCAGGCGCCGCGAGCGCACAGGACGATGATGCCGTTTATTACTATAACAGTGCTGTTAATTATATGAATAAGGGGTATTCTGAACTTGGTAAAGTCGCGAATAAACTCGATAAGAATAAAACGAAATCGGCAAGGAAGCACTTTAACAGAGCCCTGAAGGATTTTAATAAGGCAGTTGTCAGTTATTCCAAAGCCGCGTTACCGGCTGAGGATAAGCCGGCCATAGATGCACTTAAGAAGGGCCTGGATGCTTTGGAGAAGTCGGTGAAGGCCCTCGAGAAGTACGATTATGGGTCAGCCCAGAATTATTATGATGCGGCACAGAACTACCTTGCAGAAGCAGAAATTCTAATTAATTGAGCGGCCTCAAAATACTAAATATCCTGGTGGCAACTTGGATGTTTCTGGGGTGTGCTTTTGGTTGTACATTTGCCGCTGATTGGACGACCTTCGCCCGCTGTAGCCTAATCCGCTCTGTAGAAGGAAAAATTCCCGGTTTCAGGCAGTAAGGAGGGGAAACATGGCTTGAAACAACGGCAAACGCCAGACGGTTTATAAAGAATTTCCAATCTTTTCCGTGGCAAGACACGGAGAGAGACAGCCGGGAGCTTTTCGGGCTGGCCTGTCACTTCCGGACTCAGCCACTTTACAGGCAATGCAGGAGACTTTCGATGGCAAAGACCGAAATGAATGCCGAACAATCCCGTCTTGAAGAAGCCTGGACGAAGAAATCTCCCTGGAAGAAGTGGGGACCTTACCTGAGTGAACGGCAGTGGGGCACTGTCCGTGAAGACTACAGCGAAAATGGAGACGCCTGGAATTACTTCACCCATGACCATGCCCGTTCGCGGGCATATCGTTGGGGGGAAGACGGTCTCGCCGGGATTTCCGATGACCGTCAGCAGCTCTGTTTCGCGCTCGCCTTATGGAACGGCAGCGATCCGATTCTGAAGGAACGTCTGTTCGGGCTGAGCAACGAAGAGGGCAACCACGGCGAGGATGTGAAGGAGTGCTATTTCTATCTTGATTCGACGCCGACCCACTCGTACATGAAGTACCTCTACAAATATCCTCAGGCGGCCTATCCGTACAACGACCTGGTGTCGACAAACCATGACCGCGGCCGCGACCAAGCGGAATATGAGCTGCTCGACACAGGTGTGTTCGACGAGGATCGCTACTTTGATGTCTTCGTCGAATATGCCAAAGCGTCACCGGAGGATCTGCTCATTCAGATCACCGTGCATAACCGCGGCCCGGAACCGGCGACGCTCCGACTCCTGCCCACCCTCTGGTTTCGCAATGACTGGTCGTGGGGGGATGATGTCGCTCGCCCCAGCCTGCGTCAGCAGGCTCAGGATACGAGCGGCGGGATCGTCGCGATCTCCCATCGAGACCTCGGCGAGCGCTTGCTCTACGCGGAAGGCGCGCCGGCGCTCCTCTTCACCGAGAATGAAAGCAATGCGGAGCGCCTGTTCGGCTCACCCAATCCCTCCCCTTACGTGAAAGACGGCATCGGCAACCTTATCGTTCACGGGCAAACAGACGCGGTCAATCCCGACAACAAGGGGACAAAAGTCTCCGCCGATTACTCGCTCGCGCTGGGGGCCGGAGAATCCCGCACGATTCGCCTGCGACTTAGCGATCAGCCGATCAAAGATCCCTCGACCGCATTTGGCGAACTTTTCGGGACAGCGTTTGAATCTGTCTTTGCAACCCGGCTTCAGGAAGCCGACGCGTTTTATGCGGCCATCATCCCTTCCTCGTTTACCCCCGACGAAAGCGGTGTCATGCGGCAAGCTCTGGCCGGGATGCTCTGGTCCAAGCAGTTCTATAATTATGATGTCGGGCGCTGGCTCAAAGAGCACGGCATTCAGCCCTACAAATCGAATCAGCGTTCCATCCGCAACGATCGCTGGGGACACATGGTCAACGCGGATATTATCTCGATGCCGGATAAATGGGAGTATCCCTGGTACGCGGCCTGGGATCTGGCCTTTCATGTCACGGCGCTGGCGCTGGTTGATCAGGAATTCAGCAAAGACCAACTGGAACTCCTGCTCAAGGCCCGTTACCTGCACCCCAACGGCCAAATCCCCGCATACGAGTGGAATTTCGGGGACGTGAATCCCCCGGTGCATGCCTGGTCAACGATCTACACCTACCTGACCGAGAGAGCGCAACGTGGAGAGGGCGACCTCGCCTGGCTCGAGCGCTGTTTCCTTGAGTTGCATTCTAATTTCGTCTGGTGGGTGAACCGCAAAGATCGGGCCGGAGACAACGCCTTCGAAGGGGGCTTTCTGGGGCTGGATAATATCGGTGTTTTCGATCGATCTGCGCCTCTGCCGACCGGCGGATACCTGGAACAGGCCGACGGCACCGCCTGGATGGCGCTTTTCTGCCAAAATATGGTCGAGATCGGCGCAGAACTGGCAATGGACAATCCGAGCTATCTCGGTCTCACGATGAAATTCGTCCAACACGTCTTCATGATCGCTTCGGGGATGATTCGTCCGGGTGAGGACTCCGGAATGTGGGATGAGCAGGACGGCTTCTTTTACGATGTCCTGCGCTTGCCGGACGGTCAGTCCCAACGCCTGAAGGTCCGCTCGATGGTCGGGCTGCTCCCCTTGTGCTCAGTGACCATTTTCGAAAAGAAGATCGCGGCGAAATACCGCGAGGTCGGCCAGATCGCGCAAAAATATCTCGCCGCGCGCCCGGAATTGATGGCCTTCATTCATGACCCGCTGCAGACCGGCTACAAAGAGCGATTACTGGTATCGATTTTGAATGAAACCAATCTCCGCCGGGTGCTGACGATCATGCTGGATGAGAAGGAATTCCTGAGTCCTTTCGGAATTCGAGCCCTCTCGCGCATTCACAAGGATCACCCCTACACCTATCGGGTCGGCGACCAGGCGTACCAGGTGTCATATCTTCCCGGTGAATCGGACAGCGGCATGTTTGGCGGTAATTCAAACTGGCGCGGCCCGGTCTGGATGCCGGTCAACATGCTGATTGTCCGCGGACTGGTTCAGTACTACCTCTATTACGGGAATGCATTCACCATCGAATGTCCGACGGGATCGGGGAAGCAGATGAACCTCTACGAAGTGGCGGAGGAGATCGGGCGCCGACTGTCCAAGATCTTCCTGAAGGATGAGCAGGGCCATCGTCCTGTGCACGGGACGTCACAAAAATTTCAAGACGATCCCCATTGGAAAGACTATCCCCTGTTTTATGAGTACTTCCATGGTGATACCGGCAGAGGTGTCGGCGCGAGCCACCAGACGGGGTGGTCCGGAGCGATCGCGCGCCTCATGCATCTCTTTGCGACTTCTGAGGCGCATAAGCTGCTCGATGAAGGCAAAGAAAGATCGACGGGAGGGAAGCCACGAACAGTGAGGAAGAATTGATGAAAATCCTCTATCCATCGCTCTATGAAGTCAACACGCGCGTCTGGCTAACCTCGCTGTCGAAGACGCTGGGTCGACCCGCGCAGCTCGATGATATTCCGGATGTTGAACTGGATCGATTTGCAAAGATGGGCTTTGATTGGATCTGGTTCTTGAGCGTGTGGCAGACAGGCCCGGCGGCGCAGGCGATCTCGCGGGCGAACGCAGAATGGCGTCGCGGGTTCGAGGAAACGCTGCCAGACCTCAAGGACGAAGACATTGGCGGCTCCGGGTTCGCCATCCAAAACTACGTCGTGAATCGCGATATGGGCGGCGATGCGGCACTCGCACGTTTGCGCCGGCGGCTGCAGGAACGCGGACTGAAGCTGATGCTCGATTTTGTCCCGAACCACATGGCCCCGGATCACCCCTGGGTCGAGGACCACCCGGATTATTTTGTCGCTGGCACGGAGGACCTGTTGGCGCGGGAGCCGCAAAACTATGTCCGGGTCAAACGGAAAAAGGGGGACTTGATCATGGCTCATGGCCGGGATCCCTATTTTCCCGGCTGGCCGGATACCCTGCAGCTCGATTACGGCAATCCCCGATTGCAGGAAGCGATGATCAATGAATTGCGCCGGATTTCCGGACAATGCGACGGTGTCCGATGCGATATGGCCATGCTGGTCTTGCCTGATGTCTTTGAGCGAACATGGGGCCGCCGGCCGGAGCTGTTTTGGCCGAGAGCCACAGAAACAGTCCGGGAACAATACCCCGAATTTTGTTTTATGGCCGAGGTCTACTGGGACCTGGAATGGACACTGCAGCAGCAGGGATTCGATTACGCCTATGACAAGCGCCTCTATGACCGCCTGCGCGCGGGTCAGGCCCGACCGGTGCGCGAGCATTTGCAGGCGGGTCTGGATTATCAGAACAAGCTGGCCCGCTTCCTGGAAAACCACGATGAACCGCGTGCAGCCGCAACTTTCCCTGCGAACGTCCATGAAGCCGCGGCCGTCATCACCTTTTTGTCCCCCGGACTGCGGTTCTTTCACCAGGGTCAACTGGAGGGGCGGAAGATACAGATTTCGCCGCACCTTGTTCGCGCTCCGGACGAACCCGTCGACAGGAAGCTGAAAGAGTCTTACGAAACACTGCTCGCCGTGTTGCGCCGTCCGGTCGTTCGCAGCGGCGAGTGGCGACTGCTCGAATGCATGCCCGCCTGGGAGGGAAACTGGACGGTTGATTGTTTTATAGCCTTCGCCTGGAAAGGTCCCGATGGGGAGCGGCTGCTGGTGATCGTGAACTATGCGCCCAACCAGAGCCAGTGTTATGTGAGGCTGCCGTTTGCCGATCTCGGCGACGGCCTCTGGCGGCTGACGGATCTCCTGGGCGGCGCCGGCTACGATCGCGACGGGAACGACTTGCAGTCGCGCGGGCTTTACCTGGATGTGCCCTCCTGGAATGCGGCCGCATACTCCCTGCAGAAGACCGTCTTGTGACCGGTCGCCAACCGCCCGCGCGCCGTTGAAACGATGCGTCATGGTCTTGGAGATCATGCGTGCGGTCCCGACCAGGCCGTTGCGCATGATCCCCGGGTGGGGCGTGCCGGTGGTTTTTGCCGTGAAGAAGGCTGAGAGGCGATTTCCATGGAACCGGCCACAGATGGTGGTTTCCCACAGCATGTCCAAAAAGAGAAAAACCTGAATGAACAAAAGTCTACGGAGGGCAGAATGGCATCCGCTCTATCAAATCAACACGCGAATCCGGTGACGTTGCTGTCGTCAGAGGACCGGAGCCGAAGAGAGGAAAGGAGACTGCAATGAATTCCACTATGGCACCAAATGTGAGCGGTGTGGGCGCCCCAGGCAGACGCACGGTTTACAGCATGTGCAGCATGTGCTCGGTCCGTTGCCCGATCGAAGTGACGGTCGAGGACGGTCGGGCGGTCTGGCTGCAGGGCAATCCCCACGACAACGCCATCGGCGCCAGCCTGTGCGCGAAGGGAGCGGCCGGCCTGGCTCTCGAGTACGGCGACGACCAGCGGCCGCAGACGCCGCTGATCCGCACGGGCTCGCGCGGCGGCGGGCAGTGGCGGCGGGCGTCTTGGAACGAGGCCCTCGACTACATCGCCGACAAGCTGCAAGAAACGATCGAGGCGTTCGGGCCGCAGGGCATCATGCTCTCGGATCGCAGCGGCCCCTTCACCGATCTGACGCGTACCTTCGTGAAGGCGCTCGGCTCGCCGAACTACTTCACCCACGACTGCTGCTGCACCGCCAACGCTCACAACGCGTCGCTCTCGCTCTTCGGATTTAGCAGCGAAGGGTTCATCCCCGACCTGGGACGCGTGAAGCACCTCGTACTCTACGGCCGCAACGTCATCGAATGTCTGGCGGTCAAGGAGGCCAAGGCCTTCATGGCCGCGTTGGCCAACGGGATGCGCGTCACCTACATCGATCCGCGCGCCACCTTCACCGCTTGCAAGGCTACCCGCTACTGGCAGGTGCGTCCGAACAGCGATTACGCGCTGAACCTCGCCATTATCCACCAGTTGCTGAGGCAGGAGGCGTACGACAAGGACTTCGTCGCTCGCTACGTCTCCGGCATGGACCATCTGCGGGAGGCGGTCAAAGACACGACGCCGGAATGGCAGGAGCCCCACACCGGCGTACCCGCTGAGCAGTTGCGCGCCTTCGTCAGGGAGATCGCCCTCGATGCGCCACACGTGATCTTCAATCCGGGCTGGGGGACGGCGCGTCATAAGCAGTCATTCCACGTCAGCCGCACGGCGATGATCCTGAACGTCCTGATGGGCAACATCGAGATCCCGGGTGGGAACATACTGGCGAAGCCACCTGAGTTTTATGGCCGCAAAGGCCTTAACCATCTGATCGACCGTGTGCCCAAAGTTGAGGTGCCGCGCGTGGACGGCGCCGGGACCACCAGGCCGCAGTGGGATCCGGAGATCGGCATGCTGCACCAGGCTTTCGCCGCCATGGAGACGGGGCAACCCTACGGCATCGGCGCCTACTTCGCCTACCGCCATGATCCCATCACCGGTCTCCCCGATACCGAGGCGGCGAAACGTGCGCTGGACAAGCTGAAGCTGTTCGTCTCCATCGACGTGCGCTATTCGGAGGCGGGCTGGTTTGCCGATGTCATCCTGCCCGAGGCGACCTACCTCGAGCGCGCCAATATCCTGTGCCAGATGGGCGGCCCGGTGCCGGACTTTTCTATGCGCGACCAGGCGATCGCGCCGCGCTTCGATAGCCGTCCGGCCTGGTGGATCTTCCGCGAGATCCTGCGCCGCATGAACATCAAGGAGGTGCTCGACTTCGAGACCATCGAGGAACTCTGGAACTATCAGCTCGATGGCACCGGTGTCACCATCGCCAAGATGCGCGAGAAGGGGTTCGTCAGCCTGGCCAACGCGCCGAGGCTGACCCCGCGCGAGGAGCTCAAGTTCCCGACCCCCTCGGGCAAGATCGAGATCGAGAGCGCGGTCTTGAAGCCGGCCGGCCGGCCCAGCCTGCCGCCCTACGAGGCCAAGGCGGCGCCGGTCGACGATCGTTTCCGCCTGCTGATCGGGAGGACGGCGACGCTGACGCACGGTATGTCCCTCAACAACCCGATCCTCAACGAGATCGCACCGGAACAGGTCCTCTGGATCCATCCCGACCGCGCCAAGCCGCTGGGTATCGGCGACGGCGATACCGTCGAGATCCGCGGGGGTGGGAGCTACGTCGGCAGGATCAAGGCCAGGGTGACATCATGGATCCATCCGGAGGCGGTCTTTATGCTGCACGGCTTCGGCGCCACAGTGCCGCTCGCCACCCGCGCCCTCGGTCGCGGCGTGGCCGACCAGCACCTGCAGGACGGCAAGCTCTACGACTTCGACCCGGCCGGCGGGGGCTGTGCCCTGACTGAGGCCATCGTCCAAATCAAACCCGCGTTGGCGGAAGGAGGCAACCAGTGAGCACATACATTCTTCGTCACGACCAAGCGAGCTGCATTTCCTGCCTGGCCTGCGAAGTGCACTGCACGAGCAACAAGCACCTCGGCCCCGGCCCGGCTCCTTGTAAAATTATCACTCTGGGTCCAATCGATGTCGACGGAAAGCCGAGAATGCGCATCGTCTTCATGCCCTGCTTCCATTGCGAGGATCCGTGGTGCGTCAGGGCCTGCCCTACGGGCGCCATGCAGAGGCGTGAGAAGGATGGCATCGTCCATGTCGAGCACAGTCTCTGCATCGGCTGCAAGAGCTGCATCGAGGCCTGCCCTTGGGGCACGCCCCAGTGGGATCCGGCCGCGCGCAAGGCGGTCAAGTGCGACTACTGCATGGATCGCGTCGATGCTGGCCTGCAGCCGGCCTGCGTCACGAAGTGCGTGACCGGCTGCCTCTCCTTCGGCGTAGCCACTGAAGTCCCTGATCCGCGCCGCGAGCGTTACGCCCGCTATATCGTCGCGGAGCCGCTGGGAAGCGGGAAGGAGGGGCCATGAGCGAACTCCGGATACTCCCAACATGGCTCGACGCAGACGCCGCCGCCCTGGCAGGTGCTGTGCCACCGGCGCAGACCCTCGCCGGAGCGCTGCCGGGACTCGACCAGGCCCAGTCCCTGGCACCCGTTCAGCGGCTTCAGCGCGTGCGGGAGTCGGGCCTTGCCGAGAGCAGCGGTGCAGGCGAATCGGTCGCTCTGACCTGGCGCCGGTTCCTGCGCAGCCACGGACCGTCGGCGCTGGTGATCGACGCGACCGGCCTCGACATCCGCGCCCGCGGCAGCGCCGCGGTGCTTGACGGTGCCCCCTGGCTGCTGGCCGAAGGCCTGCTGATCGCCGCCGGCCTGCGGGACAGCCGCACGGTCGAGCTGCGCCTGCCGGCCGAACTGACCGGCCACGAAGCGGCCTTCCTCAACGCGGTCGACGCCATCCGTTCGCTCGCCGGGGTCTCCTCCCCGCGCATGCAGGTCGAGGTGCGGCGCGACACCCGGCCCGGCTACTGGGGGGCGGAACAGCCGACCGACGGGTCTCGGCTGATCCACACGCCGGAGACCTGGTGCCGGATCGCCCTGCTGTTCGCCGGTGAGTCCGGCCTCGATGCGTCGCTCCTCACGCTCCGGCGCGGCATGAAGCAGCGCGGCCTGGTCGAGCTCGCACGGCCCGGCAACCTGCGCAGCCAGATCGACGCCTGGGGCGGCGGCGTCGAGGCGTCCGGCGATGGCGCCGTCCTCGTCTTCGACGACGGCCTGGGCGGCTTCCTGCCGCTTTCCGAGGCGGACCTCGCCTGCGACCCCCTCTCGTTCGCGTCCGCCGGCATCGTTCCGGCGCCGTCAAGCCTGATGGTGATGGCCGAGGGCGTGTGCGTCGTCAAACAGACCCGGCGTGCGCTCTACCGTCACTGGCTCCTCGCCGACGGCGAAGAAGGGGCGTCGGTGCGCCCGCTGCTGGCGCGCGCCGCGCGCCTGGCAGCCGAGATCACCCTCGGCCGCGGCGATCCCGGCCATCTCGTCACCCTCGACGAGGTGGCGCTGGAGCTCACCGCGCAGGGGCTGGCAGCGGCCTGGACGCTTCGCAGCTCCCTGCGCTACTACCACGAGCAGTGGGAGCAGCACACCCGGCGCGAGTCGTGCCCGGAGGGGCTTTGCCTGGTGCGCAACCCGGCACCCTGCCATGGCACGTGCCCGGCCAACATCGACATCCCGAGTTTCATGGCCCATCTCGGGCAGGGCGACTACCGGGCCACGATCGAGGTGATCCGGCGCGACAACCCGCTGCCGCTGACCTGCGGCCTGGTCTGCCCGGCGCCGTGCGAGTCCGCCTGCGTGCGCGGCGGCAGCAACGGCGCGGTCTTCATCCGGCCGCTGAAGGCCAAGGCGGCAGAGCACTGCCTCGCCGACGGCGGCTACCCGAAACCCGAGCTGGCACCCGACACGGGCAAGCGGATCGGGATCGTCGGTTCGGGTCCATCCAGTCTCACGGCCGCCTACTACCTGCGCACTTACGGCCACCGGGTCGAGATCTTCGAGGCGCTGGCGCATGCGGGCGGGCAGCTCCGCTACGGCATTCCGGCGTACCGCCTGCCACCCGATCTGCTCGACCAGGAGATCGACCAGATCCGCGTGTTGGGCGTCCAGGTCCACACCAACGCCACGGTCGATAGCCTTGAAGCCTTCCGCAAGGACTTCGACGCCGTCTTTCTCGGCCTCGGCACGCAGAAGGCGCGCCTGTTGCCGGTCGAAGGCAGCCATCTTCCCATCGTGCTTGGCGGCATCGAATTCCTGCACGCCGTGCGCAGCAACGAGCCCGTTCGGGTTGGGCCGCGGGTCGTGGTCATTGGCGGCGGCAACGTTTCCATCGACGTCGCCTTGACCGCTCTGCGGCAGGGTGCGAAGCACGTCGACCTGACCGCCATCGACCAGCGCCGCGACATGTCGGCCAGTCCGCACGACATCGAGATGGCCGTCGGCGAAGGCGTGCAGCTCCATCCGGGCTGGGGCCCGATCAAAATCGACGAGGATGGCGGAGTCACCTTCCAGCTCTGCGAGCAGACACACGACGCAGACGGCAAATTCGATGCGAAGTACGACCCGACCCGCCTGCTGACGCTCGAAGCCGATCACGTGATCATGGCCACCGGCCAGGGCACCGACATGGCGATCCTCGACGGCAGCGACGTCGAGCAGTACCACCACGGATTCATCGTCGCCGACTCGAAGACCCTGATGACCGACGAGCCCGGTGTGTTCGCCGGCGGAGACGCCCAGCACGGCCCACGCTTGGCCGTGGATGCAATCCGCTCGGGGAAGATCGCCGCGGCCGCCATCGATGCCTGGCTGCGCGGGACGACCATGGACGCCGCCGTTGGTAAGCCGGTGCGCCGCGACGACGTGAGCCCCCTCCCCGTTCTCGCGCAGGATCGCACCTACCGGCCCCGTGCCGTCATGCCGGAGAGGAGCGTCGAGGAGGTTCTCGGCGAGGGGAACTACGTCCAGGTCGAGGAGGGCCTCACCGACGCGATGGCCCACGACGAGGTCCATCGCTGCCTGCGCTGCGACGTCTGCATCGGCTGCGGCCTGTGCATGGCCGCGTGCAGCGAGATGGGCATCGACGCGCTGCGCATGGCCGACACGACGGCCCCCCGGCTCGCCTACTTCGACTTCACGCAGTCCGAGGCGTGCATCGGCTGCGGCGCGTGCACCCAGGTCTGCCCGACGGGCGCGATCCACCTCGAGGACCGCGACGGCATGCGAAGCACGATTATCACTGGAACCGTCGTGCGCGAGCAGCCGCTGCTCACCTGCAGCGAATGCGGAGCGCCGACCCAGACACCCGCGCACCGCGAGTACGTCCGCGGCCGACTGCCGGACCATATGGCCGCCCTCCTCGAGCGCGAGCTCTGCCCGTCCTGTGAGCGCCGGCGGGCCGATCGTCCATACGTGGGTGAACCCGCGCCGCTCGGCGCGACTTCAGACTCAAGACCCGAATTAAACAAGGAAGGGAGAAGACATGACTAAACCTCAGGGTTCCAAAGCTGCCGTCGGCCGGCTGTACGTTCTCGACATCGGCGGCGGCATCGTATTCACGGTCAATCCGGACGGATCCGACCGCAAAAATATAGTGACCGGTTGCAAAACCCCCGATGGCGTCGTCGTGGACGTTGAAGCCGGGCACATCTACTGGACCGACATGGGTCATCCCAAGTCCAATAACGGATCCATCGAGCGAGCAGATCTCGACGGACAGAATCGTACGACGATCGTTCCAGAAGGTGGAACGTTCACGCCAAAGCAGCTTCACCTCGAGAAGAAGAGCGGCAAGCTGTATTGGTGCGATCGCGAAGGCATGCGCGTCATGCGATCGAATATCGATGGTTCACAAATTGAGACGCTGATTGATTCGAGCCGGGGCGACGCACGGCCCGGCCCCGACCCAGAGAAATGGTGCGTCGGGATCGCCGTCGATCCCAAGCGCCAGCAGTTTTACTGGTCACAGAAAGGCGGGAGCAACGCGGGGCAGGGGAGTATCTTCCGCGCGGGCCTCGAGATCCCTGACGGCGAGACCCCAGCCACACGTAGCGATATTGAAGTCTTCTACGCTGACTTGCCCGAGCCGATCGATCTGGAGCTCGATCTCGAAAGCCGCGTCTTGTATTGGACCGATCGCGGAGACCCGCCACGCGGCAACACTGCGAACCGCGCGTCAGTCGATGCGAAACCCGACGAGCCGGAGATTGTCTTCGACCACTTGGAGGAGGCAATCGGTATCACCTTGGATATCCCCGGCAACCGCATGTTCATGACCGATATGGCTGGCTCAGTCTATACGGCAAAGCTCGATGGGTCCGAGAAGCGGCCTTTGCTCGGGGTTCAGGGGAACCTCACCGGCATCGCATTCGCCGAAATACCGCAATAAGAAACTGAAAAGGAGAAACCACTATGTCCTATGACAAAGCCATCCACCGAATTGCCATCGTTGGCACCGGAACCATTGGCGCGAGCTGGACAGCCCACTTCCTGGCTCGCGGGTTCGACGTAGTAGCGACCAATCCGAATCAGAAAGCGGAAGCCGAATTGCGCAAATACGTCGACGATGCGTGGGGCCTGCTCAAAAAAAACGGGCTTGCCGCCGGCGCGTCGCGAGACCGTCTCAGCTTTACCACCAATCAGAGCGATGCATTGGCGAAGGCCGACTTCGTTCAGGAAAGCGCGCCCGAGCGCGAGGATTTCAAGATCAAGTTGTTCGCGGAGCTGGATGCTGCCACGCCTGAGGATTCGATCATCGCGTCGAGTTCTTCGGGAATACCGATGAGCACGATCCAATCCAAATGCAAGCGCCCCGAACGTTGCGTGATCGGGCATCCATTCAATCCTCCACACATCGTTCCGTTAGTGGAGGTGGTCGGTGGGACAAAGACATCGCCCGACGCAATCAAGCAAGCAATGGCATTTTATGCGTCGATCGGAAAGAAGCCGGTCCTTCTGCATAAGGAGCTCCGCGGGCATGTCGCGAACCGGCTCCAGGCGGCTCTCTACAAAGAAATCCTGTACCTGATTCAGGAGGGTGCACTGGATGTCGCGGATGCGGACGCTGCCGTGTGCTTTGGGCCGGGCCTGCGTTGGGGAGTGATGGGGCCCAGCTTGCAGTGGCATCTCGGCGGCGGAGCGGGCGGGATTCAGCACTACATGGACACACTCTTTACTGGGCTGACCCACTTGATGCAGTCGCTCCAGATGCCTGAGATCACGGATGAGCTCAAGAAAACAATCGTCGACGGAGTCTTGGCGGAGGCCGGAGATCGCACCCTCGATCAGCTTGCTGAAGATGAGAACGAAGTCATGCTGGGCGCCATGAAGCTGCGTGAGAAGCACACCTTTGGCTAGGCCGGGTGGAGGCGACTGCCCCACGTTGCGGCAGGCTTTCCAGATTCTGGGCAATTGAATGATCTGTTTGACAAAGGAGTATGAACGATGAAGAAGTGCCAGTCAATCGACAACCATGACGACCTCCTGAACGTGGTTGATGGGGTCCTGGAAGAGGCCGGCCTCGACCGCAAGGAACTGGGCGGGGAAATGACGTTTGCCGGCATGGATCCCATTCGCCCGACCGGACTCAAAGTCGGTTGTGCGGCCGCGGCCATTACGGGGGCCAACGCGGCCGCGTCTTCGCTCATCTGGAAGATGCGCAGCGGCGAGGGCCAGGACATCCACATCGACCTCAGAAAAGCCTACGTCCACCATAGCGCCTGGCAGGACACGCTGGCGAAGTGCACGTTGATCAACGGCACACCGCATATGGTGGGTGGGGCCGTTGGCGGGGCCGGTCGCGGGTCGGCAACCCATATCCTCCCCACCAGGGATGGGCGCTTCGTCGTATTCACGTCGCTCTACGCTGCGAGCACGGAAAGGGTCATGAGGTTGCTCAACAGCGGTACGCTGCCTGACCAGCTCGAGGAAGCCACACGGAAATGGGATGCCGCGGATCTGGAGAGAGCGGCTCAAAACTCGGCGGTCCCTCTCGTCATGTGCCGCACCCGAGAGGAATATGAGGCCACGGAACAGTATCGGCACAACGCTCAAGCCCCGTTGATCCATGTCGAGAAGATAGGCGACAGCGATCCGGAGCCGTTGGGGCCCGCGGAGCGTCCGCTCTCAGGCATACGGGCGCTGGGCATGGTCCACGTGGTTGCCGGGCCGACCGTCCTGCGCCAGCTCGCCGCCCAGGGTGCCGATTGCCTGAACCTCAACACCCTGGACTGGGTCGAGGCGCCGAATATCTACTGGCAGTGCGACGCGGGCATCCGACAGACCTACCTCGACGCGCGCATCGACAGCAATCGCAAGCCGATTTACGAGCTGGTCAAGGATGCTGACATCTTCGTCGAGAACTTGCGTCCACACCTGGCGGCGAAGCAAGGCTACTCACCAGAGTTTCTGGCGAAGTTCCGGCCCGGAATCATCTACGCGGAGATCAAGCTCAACGCGCCCACCGGGCCGTGGGCTGACTGGATGGGATACGACTTCAATGCGGCGGGGCTGACCGGCCTGCTCTGTGATCTGGGCAGCCCGGATCAACCCCAGGCGCCGCACGGGGTCAATGTGATTTGCGATTTCCTGACCGGCTATTTGACGACCCTCGGTGTGCAAGCGGCCCTGCTTCGCCGGGCGACCGAAGGCGGCAGCTACAAGGTGAGCGTCAACCTCTCTCAAACCGTCATGTTCGAGCAGGCCATCGGATTGGTCGACAAGAACACACTGCTGGATCGGGAAAACATGGGGGAAGAGCATCAGCCTCTCGAGCCCAATCTCCAGACCGGGCAGACCGCGTTCGGCGAGTTCACGCGTCTGGGCTCTCAGATCGAAATGTCCAAGACCCCGGAGTACTGGGCGGATCCGATTATCCATCCGATCGGCTCCAGCAAACCCGAGTGGCTGCCCCGTTAAGGCGGCGGTAAATGCCGGTGACCATCTTACCGTATAAGCAAAAGGACCCCCGGATATGAGCCTGCAAGACGTTTTCAACATCGCGGTCGTCATCTTCACGGTGTCCAACATCGGGGCCATGGGCCTCGGATTGAAATTGAGCGAGGCGCTGAAAGACCTGCGCAGCATCCGTCTCATCGGGCTGATCCTCCTCTGGGGCTGGGTGGTCGGACCGGCGCTGGCCTGGCTCATCAACAGTCTCCTTCCACTGAGTGAAGGGCACGCGGCCGGGTTGCTTCTGATCAGCCTGGCGCCGACCGCGCCATTCTTCCCGCTGATGGTCTCGAAGGCGCACGGCGACATGTCATTTGCCGCCGCATTCATGCTACTGACCACCATCGGCACCGTGTTGCTCCTGCCGTTGCTGGCACCGCTGTTGATCCAGGGCCTGACGGTGGACTCGTGGTCGCTGGCGAAACCGTTGATCAAGATGGTGCTCTTGCCGCTGCTGATCGGCGGCGCAATCCGGGTGTTCGCCCCGAATGCGGCGGACAAACTCTTACCGGTGGTCAAGAAGATCGGCGGGATCTCTTTGTTGATCACCCTGGCGCTCACCCTGTACCTCTACGGGCGCGAAATGCTCGGTGCCGTGGGCAGCTTCGCCCCCGGAGCCCAGGTCCTGTTATTCGTCGCGATCACGACGATCTCCTACACGATCGGCCTCGGCCTGGAACAGCAGCAGCGCAGCGCCGTGGCGCTCGGGATGTGCACGCGCAATATTGCCGCGGTATTCGCCGCATTCTTCGGCATCACGAACCCGCCGCAGGGCATGTTCGTGATGGTCGTACTCGTGGTCCCACTGGCGGCGATCGTCGCGCTGGTGGCGGCACGTCTGTTTGCCCGGGCGGCACCCGGAGCTGATTAGGACGGGGCGGAACCACGGCTGGTCCATGCAGTAGCCACTGGAACGCCGCTCTGCGCCGGCCAATTACCGAAACAAGTTACTAACGCAAAGGAGATACTGAAATGAAAGTCATCATTGTTGATGGATGTGTTGCTCTCCAAGGAGGACTCATGAAGTCAACGGGTGAACCCGCGCCGCTCGGCGCGACTTCAGACTCAAGACCCGAATTAAACAAGGAAGGGAGAAGACATGACTGAACCTCAGGATTCCAAAGCAAAACTTGCATCCGGCTCCAAGGTGGCCGTCGCCTGCACGACCGAGCAGACCCAGCTCGGCGAGGGAGTGCGGTGGGACGCCCAGCGCGGCGAGCTGCTGCGGGTGGACATCCTGGCCGGGCGTGTCTACCGCGACCAGGTCAAGGGCGACGGCTCGCTGGTCTCGATCCGTGTCTACGACCTGCCCTGGACGATCGGGATGATTGCACCCGTGGAGGGAGATGGTGGTTGGCTGCTCGGCGCCGGGCGTGGCTTTGTCCACCTGGCGCCCGGCGGCACCCATCACATGATCGCCGAGGTTTCACCGGCCGGCACCCGGATGAACGACGGCGCCTGCGATCCCCAGGGCCGGTTCTGGGGCGGGACGTTGGCCGACGACCACCACGAAGGAGGTGGCGCGCTCTACCGGCTCGAGAGGGACGGACGGGTGGAGTTGATGCTCGACGAGCTGACGATCTCGAACGGCGTGGGCTGGAGCCCCGACGGGCTGACCATGTACCTGGTGGACAGTGGCCCGCGAGTGATCCACGCGTTCGCATTCGACGCCGACCGGGGCACCATCTCCGCCGGCCGGATTCTGGTCACCGTGCCCGAGAACGTCGGGGCACCGGACGGGATGACGGTGGACGCCGCCGGTGACCTCTGGGTCGCGATCTACGGAGGCGGGCAGGTCCACCGCTACGCACCCGACGGCTCGCTTCGCGAGGTGCGCACCGTTCCGGCTCGAGAGAGCACGTGCTGTGCGTTCGGCGGGCCGGGCCTGAACCGGCTCTACGTCACCACTGCGACGGAGGGCTGGAGCGACGAGCAGCGTCGCGCCGAGCCCGCGGCCGGGCTCGTCTACCGGTTCGACACGGATGCGACCGGAACGCCGGCCGCGCCGTTCCGCCCTATCTCCGGCTGGTGGGCAGAAGCGACCCGGTGACGGCACTGACACCACACCAGGATTCCGCGGACATGCCCGCCTGTGTGCGCCGGCGAGCCGATCGTCCCGCAGAGAGAGAAAAACGATTATCGCGTCTGGTTTGATCCGGGGGAAGCCCAAAGATTCCCCGATTTATACAGATGGTTTATGCGGTTTGTACTTAAATTTGTCCTTAAAAAGGAGGTTACTCCATGAAAGCGATTACAGTAGAACCCAAGAAGCCAGGTACGGCACGACTCGATGACATCCCTGATCCTGATGTCAGCAACGGCTCAGTGCTCGTAGAAGCGATCGCCGTTGGTGTCTGCGGGACCGACATTGAGATTGTGGAGGGGATCTATGGCTGGGCCCCTCCCGGCAAGAAACGCCTTGTTTTGGGCCACGAATCACTCGGCCGCGTGGTGGACCCGGGCGTGTCAGGCGGGCTCAAGAAGGGAGATCTTGTGGTGGGCATCGTCCGCCGTCCCGATCCTGTTCCCTGCCCCAATTGTGCGGTGGGCGAGTGGGACATGTGCCGGAACGGCCAGTACACCGAGCGCGGCATCAAAGAGATTAACGGTTATATGTCCGAGCGCTGGAGGATTGAACCCGAATATGCGATCAAGGTTGACCCTGCCCTGGGGATCCTCGGCGTGCTGCTTGAGCCAACGACGGTTGTCACCAAGGCTTGGGAACATACCCTCGTGCTGGGTCGACGCGCCTTCTGGGAACCGAAGACCGTGCTGGTGACTGGGGCGGGGCCGGTCGGCCTACTCGGCGCCCTGCTCGGCAAGCAGCTCGGGTTGGAGGTTCACGTTCTGGACCGAACCGAGACGGGACCTAAACCCGAACTCGTGCGCGCTCTGGGCGCGGTCTACCACACTTGCAGCGTTGCCGACGTCGGGTTTGAGCCGGATGTCATCATGGAGTGCACGGGCGTCGGGCAGCTCATCGCCGAGTCGATGCTCGCCATCGGAGCGGGCGGTATCGTGTGCCTCGCGGGTATTGGGCATGGAGGGACAGTGCCCAAGATCGCCACGGCAGACGTGGCGTCTTCGGCAGTGCTGAAAAACAACATTGTGTTCGGCAGTGTCAACGCCAACAAGCGTCACTGGTACAAAGCGGCTGAAGCCCTGGCGCGCGCTGACCACGAATGGCTGTCGCGCCTGATCACACGGCGTGAAAAGCCGGAGAATTTCAAACAGGCTCTGGAGAGAAAGCCCGATGACATAAAGGTCGTTATACAATTTTCCGACATTTAATCCAAGGATACACGGTCAAATGAGCGGAAGGAGATGCATGAAGAAAACAACGCTGAGAAAATCATTGGCAATTTTTATAGCCGTTTTGCTGGGGGCCTCTCAAGGGATTATCGCGTAGAGTGAGAGCGGGGACAAGCCCTTTAACCCGAAAATTGCATGAAATCTTTTCAGCAATTGGCTAAAAAGAAGAAAAATAGGGGTGTTACTGTAAATGTGGGCCTCTTCAGGGAGAATGCAATTTGTCATGTTCAAGATTTGCAGAACAGCCTGAAAAGATTTCACCCTTTGGGCCAAACGGAGACTTTGATGGCCGGCGTTATTCGAGGTTCGCGGTAGATTTACTACAGCTTCACCTCGAAGTGCCTCCCGCTGAGCGGGATCACACATCTGTTTGAATAAATTAAGGTGTGCGCTTGGCCATAAAAGCCTCCATTTGGTGCAATGTCCGGGTTAAGCAGGAAGAGCTGGACCAGCACAACACGTGGAAAATGGAGGAGTGATTATGAATTTGTTTAAATTACTCAGCATTATCCTTTGTATTGCGTTTCCGCTGCCGGCGTTTGCTCAGAAAGCTCAGACAATAGACGAACTGGCCGCTATGTTCGACTCTTCGCGTTGCGCGGAATGCCATGATGTCATCTATGCGCAGTGGGAGAAGTCCCAACACGCGCGCCCTATGATGGGAACCCCGGGCACCCTGAATATGACGTTGCTGGCTACACCCGGCGCAACGCCTTTTTCGCCTCCCGATCCGAAGCAGGCGACACTCAAGACCTATCCGTGCTTCAAGTGCCACCTGCCGCAGGCCTTGACCCATGCTGAAGATTCCGTGGCGGTTGAGTTCACCGAAGCCATCATTGCGCAGGACAAGGCCAAGATCGCCAAGCTTCAGATTACCTGCATCGTCTGCCACAACGAAAAGGCGATCATCCACCGGCTCGAGGAGGGAAAACCGGACCCGGCTACACTTTACGGTATCAACGAAATGGATGCTCACGAAGATGAGGTCTTTGAGAAAGTGAAGAAGAGTGCCGTTATGCAACACTCGCTTATGTGCGGACAGTGCCACGGCCTAGGGCCGAACCTCGAGTTCGAAAACCCGGTGCAGTGTGCGAACCTCTATGGCAGCTACCTGCATGCCTACATTCCCGCCGGCGGCTCCCAGACTTGCCAGGAATGCCACATGAAGCCAATTGACGGCCTGGCGGATCATCTGATTGCGCCGAACTGGGATGATATCCCGCACACAACGAAACTCCTGCAGGAAGCGCTTTCACTCGATGTCCAGACCCTCGGCTACGAGTGGCTCGAGAACGCCAAGACCTATGTGCCGAAGGTCATCGTGAACACGAAGGTCGCCTCAACTGCCGGACATCGGATTCCCGACGGGTGACCGTCCCACAATCGAGTGGTCCTGGAAGTGACCGCAAGGACACCGGACGGAAAAGAAATCGGCATCCAGACGCGACATTATCATCCCCAGGCAACCAACGAAAAAAATTCGAAGCAAGTTTACGGGGCTCAGATCAAGGTCGCGAATATTCGCGATACCAGCATCCAGCCCTACCAGACAAAGACAGAATCCATAGAATTCGTTCTTCCCAAGGGTGTCAAATCGGCTGACATCACCGTTGATCTCAGTTACTATCTCGGCAGCCCTGACCAGCGTTATGAGGTCCACAAAATCACCAGGCGAGTTTACCTCGACCGGTAGCTTATAGAGATGTGTTCACTGTCATGCTGGCCGTAGCCGCCGACCTTGACTGAAGCCGAACGACTCGAGGAGCACACCAGGCTGCGGAAACGACGCCAGAGTTTCGCCAGTAGAAAAGCTTTCATGAAATATCCGGGTTATGTGAAACGGACGCTTCGGCGCAAAAGGTTTCAGGTTTCGGGTTTCAGTAAAAAACCAGTTGGTTATGGCCCAACTGAAACCCGAAACCCCGTAGGAGACTCGTTAGGCCACATCCACCTTTCGGATCAAACGGGGCGCCTCGGTGACCAGCGGCAGGGCTGACACCTGAAATCTTAATTATTAGGAGGTACACCCAGATGAACAAGACAAGTCTCGATTCACTAATATTGGTCGTGCGCTGGTTGTCCGCCCTGGCGCTTTCCCTGATAATCGTATCGGGAACGTCCGCGGGGGCCAGGGCTGCTGAGGCGGATGCCAAGCGGATCCTCAAGGCCATGTCCGATTACATGGCGGCGCAGAAGTCCATCTCGTTTGAATTCGACGCCACCCTTGAGGTCGTCACATACGATGAACAGAAACTCGCCCTGGCGAGTTCAGGCACCCTTACACTCAACCGGCCCGACAAGATCCAGGTTACCCGCGCCGGGGGATTTGCGGATGTCGACATGTATTTTGACGGGAAATTGCTGACCCTGCTGGGCAAGAACCTCAATCTCTACACGCAGATTGAGGTGCCAGGCACGATCGATCACCTTATCGACGAATTGAAGGATACCTACCAGCGGCCGCTGCCTGCCGCGGATCTGCTGTTGTCGAATGCCTACAATGAGCTGATGCGCGATGTCGTTGACGTAAAAGACCTTGGCAGCGGTGTGGTCGGCGGCATTGAGAGCGATTACCTTGGTTTTCGAACCAAGGATGTTGATTGGCAGATCTGGATTGCCCAAGGCAAGCGCCCATATCCGTGCCGATATGTCATCACTTCCAAGCACCTTGACAGCATGCCGCAATACACCATTCAGATCAGAAATTGGAAGACGGGCGGCGAGGTGGCAGCGACCGATTTTGGTTTCAAGAATTCAACCAAAGCCGAGAAGGTCGAACTGAAGGATTTAAAGGGTGCAGATGATTTGCCGGATCATTTCGTGAAAGGAGACGTAAAATGAAACCGTTAAAAATATTAGGTGTCGTTGTGATTGCCGGGATCTTCATGACCCTCGGATCTGAGATTGGAGAGCGGTTTTCTATCCCCGAGGCTCAGCGTTTGGTGCCGACTGCCGAGGCCATAGTCGGGCGACCGCTCACACCGGTGAGCGTTGCCGGGGTGGCGCGGCGCTCGGTGCGGCGTTGTGCGGTTGGCGTGTATAACTGCAGCCTTCCCGGACCCGGGTCTGTGGACAGTCTGCTGGGGCAGGCGAACCTTGAGCCGACTCGCATTCCCGGCTAACGAATCAGGGAAGTGAGCGGAACGATCCCGCGATCTTGGATGATGTGTTTGGCTATTTTGGTTTTGACTTGAATAAGAGGAACGGTGAATGGATCACCAAACGGGTAGCCTACTCATACATGCGGCGACGGTGTTCATGGGCTTTTTTGCCATCATGAACCCGATTGCGAATACCTCGATCTTTATTGGACTCACCACCGGAGACGATGTGGCCACTAAGAAAACGGTGGCGCGCAATGCGCTGCTAATGACCTTTGTGATCATTGCGATCGTCGCCGTCCTGGGAAAGCTCATCTTTGAGTTGTTCGGTATCACGCTCCCCGCCTTTCGCATTACCGGCGGAATTTTAATCTTTTTGATTGGTGTTCAGATGTTGCAGGGTTCGCAATCAAGCGTCCATAAGCCGAGCGATAGCGACCTGCAGAAGAGCCGTCTCGCCGCTGGCCATCCCCATACTTGCCGGCCCGGGTACGATCGCCGCCGCAATGAACTTTGCCTCTGGGAGTGGCACGGCTCCAATTGTCGTCACGATAGTAGCGTTTGCGGTGCTGTGTTTGATCACGTACTTCTTTTTTCTATCCGGTGATCGAATGATCAAATACCTTGGTGTAAATGCCGTCAACGCCATCACCCGCCTCATGGGGCTGATACTAGCGACCATTGGTACGCAAATGGTCATTGCCGGGGTGACTGGCTTATTTCCGAAGGGCGCGTAGGGCTATAGAATGTAGGGTGGGTTAGCGTTTTTGCGCGCCCGAAGGAAGTACCCTTGGGGTATAACCCACCGAGCGTTGCGAAGCAACGCAACGCCTTTTGAACGGACACGTCGATTGGGTTAACGACATGCGGCGGATTACACTGCGTGACTTCGTCCGATGTGGACCGATTACGAATTAATGCGCAGATTATCGATATCATCGAGGCGCTGGAGAACCGCTCTGCTGCTGATTTGGTCAAGCTGCTTGTGATATAAGCCTACCGGCAGGAGGTCGCACATACGGATGAGTTTGGTCGTTGTCGGGTATACGCAAACCCTGCAAATTGAAAACTTGGTATTAAGGATAAATATTCGATCAATAAACGGTAAAGTGAAATGAGATCCCGATCCAAAACTTTTTCGATATGGATTCAACTGCTCTGCATTCACCTCAGCATGTGCATCGCAAACAGCACAGAGGTAACACCTGCGCCTGCTGCCGACATTCCGATCTTTACCGAAGGATATCATGTGAGCCGGTCGTTGGATCCGGCCAATCAAACCGTAACGGTAAACTATCGCGTCCAGGCGGTGCATCCGGCTGCGGAAGTGCTCGAATTTTATGACAGGTATTTCAACGGAAGAGGCTGGATATCGCCTTTTGAGACCTGCCAGAGAAATTGGCAGGATATTGGCGGCAGTAAAAAACCAATTGAACCTGCTGTACGGCTCCTATTTGCTTCCTGGGAAGATGTTAGATCCAATCAAAAAGTACTTCTCTGGATTCGACATGACTCCTATTCGAATCAACGGTCTGATGAAGTGGTTGTCGAATACCAGCTGCGGCCATTGATGACCGAGTGATGGAACCACAGAAACCGGTTGAACCGCACGGATAGATATTCCCCAAAATTCCCCCAAGATCCCCGCAGCACACAAAAAGATAGGATCCGCTACCCCCCCCCGGAGATATAGATTGGCCACCCATGACGGCAGTCCGTGGCGCTGCCTTCCGGTCTATATGTGACCGTAGTAATCCCGGTGCGCCACGACCGAGTAGGCATAATCGAGCAGTGTCCCCCAGCTGAATACCGGCAGATCGACCGCCTGCTGAATCGCCCGGGCAAAGGGCTGCATGCCGGTGCACTCCAGCATGATCGCGGCGAGGCCGGGATGGGTCTGACAGAATTCGACGCATATTCGGATCATGTCCTTTTCAGCCTTGTCATAATCTGCTTCCGGCCGTTCGGGCCGCTTTTCATGATCCCACAACTTGTCGAATTCAGGGCAGCCGTATTCATCCTGCGCCCCGGCTATAACGAAATTGCTGTTCAGGTCGATGCCCACATTGCGCAAATGATCATCGGTCAGGAAGCGTTTTTGGGCGCACACGATGCCCACGTCCTTTTTTGGACCGATCAGCTGCTGGATAAAGGGCACCTGGAGCAGGCTCGACATGAATACCGGCACGTCCACCGCCCCGGCGATCTCTTTTTGAAAATAGGCGAAATAACCGCATTCGGCGGCGATGGCCCGGCAGCCCATTTTCTCCAGCTTTCTGGCTGCACGCCGAATCGGCTCCAGGCAAGGGCTTTTGTCCCGCTCCCAAACCAGGGTGTAGTTGTCCACGCCCTCGGCAATTTCGTACTGGATCGGATACGGAAACGCGCTGGCGTTGCGCACATCACCGGGAAAACCGGGGTAGGCATCGTCGAGGACGATGATTCCCAGGCCCATCCCGTAGCAGCATTGCTGCTTGCGCGTTTTCATCCGATTGATACCCATGTCACGCTGCTGATAAAGCATTGCTCACCTCCTTTGGGCTGTGCTACAGAAAACCTGGTGACAAAGTCCGTACCTGCATCTCGATTTGCCGTTCTGCCCCAAAAGTTGGCCCGTTGGTGTTCAGGGGACAGGGGCAGTGATGCGTCTTTTGAATTCGACCCTTTTCACGCTGCACCGATTCGCCGGGACCGCCCGGTTTCAATCACTGCATCATCCGCCCGATGTCAATGGCAGAAGCCAGAACCATCTGACAGGTATTTGCAACAAATCTCAGCATACGTAATAGCGAACCCGTTAAAGCGAATGCAACCCGTATTCCATGAGGAGGCAACATGATCCAGACCGGGGCGGTGGAAAAACAATCGGTGGGGTTTCGGGTTCTCAGCGATGACCAGGTCGCGGAAATCAAGCGGGCCGCTTTCGATGTCATGTCCACGGCGGGCTTTACCGTTTATCACGAAGGTGCCCGCAAAATGCTCAAACAGGCCGGCGCATTGGTCAAGGGAGAAAGCGTGCGGGTTCCGGAGCACGTGGTGACCGCCTGCCTCGGTTCGGCACCCAAAGGTTGGACTATTTATGATCGCGACGGCAATCGGGCCATGGAGGTGGAGGGCCGCAAAAGTTACTACGGCACCTCGACGGCCAGCCCCAAAACCAAGGATGCAGTGACCGGAGAAATTCATCCCACCCGCGTGGCCGACATCGCCATCGGAGCCAAGGTGGCCGACGCCCTGCCGAATATCGACTGGGTGATGCCCATGGGCTCGTCCCAGGATGTGCTGCCCGAATCGGCCGACCTGTACGAATTCGAGGCCGTCGTTACCCACACCACCAAACCGATGGTGTTCATCGGCTATACTCCCCGGGGCGTCGAGCTGGTCTATGAGATGGCGGCCGAGGTGGCCGGCGGGCTGGAGAACCTGCAACAAAAACCGTTTCTTATTTTTTATCCCGAGCCGATTTCTCCGCTGGTGCTGCCGGCGGATGTCATCGCTCGCCTGTTTGTGTGCGCCGATCTGAATTTGCCCCAAATGCAAGGTCCTACCATCCAACCGGGTGCCACCGGACCCGTGACGCTGGCCGGCGCCGTTGTGCAGGGTACGGCCGAGGCGCTGATGTGCCTGGTGCTGGCCCAGCTGCGCAAGCCGGGATGCCCCTGCAGCCTGGGGTGTAATTTCGGGATCTTCGATATGGCCGTCGGCCTGTTGACCATGGCCGCACCGGAAATGAGTCTTGCCCTCAGCGCCCAGGCGGAGGTGGCCCAATCCTTCGGGCTGCCCACCTGGGGCCTGGCCGGGGCAACCGACGCGAAAACGATCGATGCCCAGGCCGGCGCCGAGTCCGCCTTTTCGATCCTGGCCCAGGGGCTGGGCGGTCTCAATCTGATTCACGATGTGGGCTACATGGACAACGGAATGGTCTGCTCCGCGCACCAGCTGGTTCTGGGAGACGAAAATATCGCCATGACCAAGCGGTTTATCCGCGGGATGGAAGTCAACCGGGAAACCCTGGCACGCGAGGTGATCGAAAAGATCGGACCCGGCGGACATTTTCTCGAAGACGAGCATACCTACCGCCATTTTAAAAACGAGCTCTGGCACCCATCTCTGATGACGCGCGTGGCCTATGTGGAATGGGAAAGCACGGGCGCCAAGGATATGGCGGCCCGGATCGATGAAAAACTTCAGGGTATCTTAGAGACCCATGAAGCGCCCGCGCTGCCGGACAAGACCCTGGCTGCGATCCGGTCCATTCGCGAAAAAGGGGTCGCTGCGTTGGAAAAAGCGGAATCGTCAGGAGGATAGCGACTTTTTTCGCCGGCTGACATACTCGCGCAGGGCTTGCTCCAGACCGGCATCGATCGACGGTTTGGTGTATTCTTCCAGTCGCTTGGGCAGCAATTCGAACGCCGCTTCAAACACCTGCTTGGCCCCGTTGTCGTACCAGTCTTTATAGTCATCGCGGGTAAACAGCAGGGGCCGGTACAGATTCCGGCAATGGGTGAAGGTGGTGGGATGGGTCAGGTAGTTGCCGTCGCTGCCGACACTTTTGATGGTGTCGATATCGATGGTATCGACGGTGATCTGCATGGCGGTCAGCACCCTTCGCAGCATGCGGCACACCTCTTCGTCAAACAGCCATTTTTCAAAGCTCATCGATATGTAGGAGCCCAGCTGTCCGCAAGCCTGCAGGATGAAATTGGCCCCGCTGCGCACGGCCGTGCTCATCATCAGCACCCCCTCGGCCGCTGCCTGGGCATCGGGAACGTGGGCGTTGGTCAGCATCCCACCGGTTCGACAGGGCAGATGATAGAACCGGGCCAGCTGAATGCTGGCCGAGGACAATGCCACCGCTTCGGGCGCCCCCACCGCCGATATGACCGTGCGCATATCGGCCGGAGCGGAGATGGAACCGTACACCACCGGCGTTCCGGGTCCTACCAGCTGTGCGAGCACCAGACCGGCCAGAATCTCCGCATTGGCCAGGGCGAGCAGCCCCGGAAGCGATATGGGGCCGCTGGATCCGGCCATCACCAGGTTGGTAATTACCACCGGTTGTCTCAGACGGGCCATGTCGATGATCGACTCGGACTCTTCGGCGGCATATTTGAGCGGTGATGAGGCGGTAATGATGGCAGCCATGACCGGCTGCCGCCTCAGGTTTTCTTCTCCTCCCCACGCGATCGCCGCCATTTCGATGCTGTCGGTGGTTGCCTGCCGGGTCGCTGCGGTGCCCAGATATGCCTTGTCGCACAGCACCATGCTGGCGAAAATCATGTCCAGATGCGCGGTCTGCGGATCAAGATCCATCGGTTCGACCATTTTATGGCCGACCATATCGAGCTGATCGGAGGTTTGGACCAGCTTGCAGCACGTATGGTAGTCATCGAGGGTCGCCGGCCGTCTTTCACCGGGAAAGGTCACCACGTATGGCGCTCCTGCGGTGGGCAGCAGTACGAAGTTTTCTTCACCGATATCGACATTGTATGCTGAATTGCGCGCACGGACCTCGAAACGCGACGGCGTGGTTTGCAGCGCTTCCTGCACATCCCTTTCGGTGATATATACCTTCGTTCCGTCCCGCTTGAAGCCGTGCTTTTCGAAAATATCGATTGTTTCACCGGAATTAAACCGCAGGCCGGTCTCGGCCAAAATCTCCATCGATGCATTGTGGATTTGATTGATTTCGTTTCGCGAAAACACCTGCATCCGATCCATCGCCATCTCCCCTGCAGTGATGAGATAACGCTTCCGAATCCGGAAGCTTTTGGAGATTTTATATCAACCTAGCCGATCACCGAAAAACTCGATTCGGGATTGATCTTCCTGCGACGGGAGAAAAAGCCGACGTCGCAGGTTCGCTTGGTGTAGGCCATAAAAAACTGATAGGGGTTGCTGTCATGATCCTGACCGTTTTCGCAGGTATGGATCAGCTCGGCCATCAGTTTGCCCACCACCGGAGCGTTCTTGTACTGGTTGCCGGAGGTGCCGACCGCCAGGTAGAAGCCGGGAAGGTCGGATGTATCGTAGATGGGCAGCCAGTCGTCGGTGACATCGTAAAGATCAACGATGCCCTGGGGCTGGTTGGGGACCGGAAGCCCGGGGATGCGCTGCGCTTCCCTGAGAACCTGTGTGGTCCATTGGCGGCTGAAATTTTTGCTATAGTCATCCGGGTCGTCGATCCATTCAAGCTGGTCACAGGGGGGATCTTCCGATCCGATCAGGATGTGGTTGCCCACCTCCGGGCGGGAATAGCACCCGATGTCGCCGTCAGAGAGCAGAAAGCCGTCCCGCTCCCAGTCGACCCCCTTGGGAGCCGGCACGTGGCACACTTCCTGTTTCAGCGGCCTCGTCCGGATATTCATCCCTTCCAACACGCCCGCCATGGCGTTGATCATATGCGAATGAGGTCCCGCGGCATTGAGCACCACCGGTGCGAAGACCGCACCCTGGTCTTTGAGCGTAACCCCGGAGATGCGCCCCTTTCGCTTCAGAATTTCGACGACTTCGGCATTGAAACAAAACGCAGCGCCTTTGGCTTCCGCGGCCACCTGCACATTGTGGGTCGACAGCTGCGGGTCGGACACATAACCGGATTCCGGTATCCAGATGGCCCCTTTAATGGTGTCCGCACCGGGCTGGCCAAAGGCGGGGTCGTCCATGGTCCGGCATGGAAAATAGGATCGGATGTCGGCATTGGGCACGAACTTAACCATATCTGCCGGATCCACCTCCACGTACCCGATGCCCAGGGCATCCAGCGAAGCCATTACGTGTTTGAGGTATTTATTGGTTTCGGTTTTGACAACCAGCGCACCTGTGTTTCTGTAAACGGCCAGCCCCCTGTCGTCGCGGGTTTCCAGGTATTTGGGCCAGTCCAACCAGTAGAAGTACCCCTCTCTGGCCATGGCGACACCGTCCGGGGTGGAATAGTGAAACCGGACAATGGCGCAGGAATTGCTGGTTGAGCCATAACCGGCAGCCGGCAGCTTATCCATGTTGAGGGTTTTATATCCCATCTTGCTCAATTCAAACGCCGTACAGCAACCGATGATGCCGGCGCCGATAATCAAAACGTCATAGGTGTTGTCCATTGTTTGCATCCCTCGCATATTGAGCCATTGCGTATGGTTGGCACTTTCCATTTGAGATGAGCTGCCAATTTTATTTTCTTTCACATGGGTCGCGTATTATCTGAACGATATTTTCATGTCAAGAAACGGATCGTCAATGGAATTGGTATTACTCAACTCCAGCCAGATTTGTGACACGCGCAAGAAATCTCGAGCATTGAACTGTCTCAAACTCGTCACATCGCCTCATTGGTTCTGTAGTTCGCCGTTTATTGCGGTGTTGCTGTGCTTTTATCCTGGAGATTTTACATTTGTTTGAGCTACAGAAATTTCGGCAGTTGCCGAAAAATATTCAGAATTTCAAAAGCTCGGTGTTCAGATTCTTTCCATGAGCATAGACAGCGTGTTTGTGCATAAAATGTGGGATGATAAAGAACTATCCAAGATGGTCGATGGCGGTGTCCCATTTCCGATGCTTTCTGATGCGGGCGGCCGTGTTGGAAAAGCCTATGGGGTATTTGATGAAGACGCGGGAGTGGAAACACGGGGCCGTTTTATTATCGACCCTGAGGGTGCACTTCAGGGATATGAAGTACTGACCCCACCGGTGGGGCGCAACGTCAATGAAACATTTCGCCAACTGCATGCTTTTCAATTGGTCAGAGATACGAAAGGGGCGGAAGCGACACCATCGGGTTGGAAACCTGGCAAGATGACGTGGAACGATTTTATTAGCTCAACCTGCCGGTCAGTTCTTTGATCTGGTTTAGCTCGTCGAGATGCCAGGCCATATCCAGCAGTTCATCAATCACGGTACTGTCCAATACCGCTGTCGCCAGCCAGCGAAACTTTTCAGCCATCATTTCCCGTGTCCACTCAGGTGCAGGGAACTTCATACCGCCATCTTTCATCCCTGAGCAATACTCGCGCCCGTCCTTCAGTTTTATGGTTACAACACTGGCGAAACGACCCCGTGGATCTCCTTTGGCGTGCAGCCGGCACAGTTCGTTGAGTTCTTCGGACTCGACGACCTCGACCTTTCGGGCAAGATCCCGAATGATGGGATCCTTGAGGCGGTGTTCCCCGGTTTGATTGGGACCGATTTCTCCATCCACCAGCATGGCCGCCACCGGCCAGGCAAGATTGAACTGGGCCTCTTCCGTATTTGAAGGCAACCGGGTTCCTAGGAGAACGGTTTCATTAAACGCATCCACAACGATACGCTCAATCTCCTCCAGGGAGATCCCATGATTCACAACCAGTTCCCGGGCGCCTTCAGCACCGGCATGGGCCCATCCGCAACAGGCATATCCTTTCATTTTCCAGCTGACGCCATCAAGCATGAGGTATCGCTCACCGATGTCCATAACCCAGTGATGATACCGCTCTTCGCCGAGGAGCAATGGAATCCCGGTAAAACCACGGAAAGCCAGTTCGGCGGCCGTAACACCCGTCATACTCCCCCATGGAATGGCATGCTTGACCATTGCAGGGTGATCGACATCCCTCATCATGGGTGCATTCGGCGCATGATACTCGGCTATGCCCAACGCATGAGATGTCTGCGCGGGCCTCAGCCCCATCAAATTGGCGGCTACCGCGGCACTGGCCACCGAGCCCCAGGATCCACACGCCTGGTACTCGCGGTGATGTTCATGCCAGCAGCCCCCAATGCGGTGGGCCACTTCATAACCTGCCACCGTAGCGGCCAGTAACTGTGCGCCGCCAAGATCCAGGCCCTCCGCCACAGCAAGGGCTACCGGGAAGATCTGTGCGCCCCCATGCCCCCATGCGTATCTTACACTGTCGTCGCTATCGATCCCGTTAGCGGCAGCAGCATTGGCAAATGCCGCGCCAGCAGGGGATGAGCGTTTACCGTGCAGCAGGATTGTGGCGGCGTCAGAGGCCCATGTGGCCTGGGCGTAGTCGGCGCAGATTTGACTGACTCTCGTTTTTATGCCGGCTATTGTAGCACCCAGGTTGTCTATGAAACACATGCGAGCTTTCTCCTGCACCTTGGCGGGCAGCTCTGTCCATCGGATTTGCGACACAAAACGGGCTATCTGTTGATTCGCGTCCACCTCAACTTTCCTCGGATTGTCCTCTCATTCAGAGTCGTTCTCAAAAATTTTCCTTCGACATATAGATAAGATATTGTTTTTTCTGTGTAACCTTCTGCCATGCGTTAATTATTCAAACACTATATTTGACAATCAGAACAATGATGAAGTGGGGGAGAGTTTATTGGAAGTGGATCTATACCAATTTTACTACCGTACCCCTGTTTTGATTGGATCTGAGCTGCGACAATCTGAGGGCCGCATGCATGTCTTCCGGTTGGTTTTCTTGCTTAATTGGGGGCAAAGGAGTCGATCCGATTCTGAATTTTCGCCACCTGGTCATCGGGGACCGCCACGGGTTCGTGGGATTCCAGGATTTGATGCAGGCGCTGTCGGGCCCGTTCCAGAAGCGTGGTAGCGCCGGAGGAGAGCCAATTGGGGTGATCCATGCGACTGATCAACGTCGGTCGCCACTGGGTGCTGCGCAGGTGTTTTAATGTGTGCTCATGCACGAGGAAATTGCCTTCACTGCCGACCTCGCCGATGACATCCAACGCCAGCATCTCCGCATTGACCGGGACACCCTGATACAGCCGTCGGATTTGATCGATCATTTCATCTAAAATGACGATCATCTCCAGGCTGCCGGTGCGTCCGAAATCCAGATATCCAACGTCATGATTCAAATTGGATCCGGCCATAGTTGATATGAAGGTCAGCAAACCGGCTTCAAATGTGGCCTGTCCGTCCGGAATTTGAGAATCGCTGATACCGGCATAGCCCCAGTTGGGAAGATTGTAGAAGTGGCTCATTTCGACGATCGCCTGATAGCCCAGCAGATATTCCGGTGCATTGTAAGAGCACTGGACGGTTGCCATGTCCAATACGGCAGGGCCTGTTCCCATCAAAAATGGTGCACCCCTGGCTTTCAACTGGTGGATTACCAGCCCGCAAAAACACTCGGCCAGCCCCTGGGCGATGTGACCGGCGATGGTCAGCGGGGCAGTGGAACCGGAAATGGGTGCCGGCGAATATACGACCGGAATCGATTTTTCGGCACAGTAGATAAGCTTGTCAACACTTTCAAAAGGATGTTTTAACGGACTGATCGGCTCGGTGTAGTGAAGCAAATAAGGTTTGGATCGCAGCTCATCTTTTCCGTTTCGCAAAATCCGGGCGATTTCGTACATTTCGCTCAAATCTTCACGATCTTTTGCTGTAGAGACAATCGGTTTGGTGGAATGGACCGTCATGGCGTGAAAGCTCAGTAGATAGGCCAGCTCGGGCGGCTGGTCTGAAGGATGGGCAAAGGACATGACAAAATCGATGTTGGGCAAAGCATCGACCACTTTGGCCGCACGGCTGACATCTTCGAGCAGGCATGGATGCCGCTGCATGGTTTCAGAATCAAGAGAATAGATAAGATCAGAGCCGGTTCCAAAATAGGAGCGCCGTTCACCGAGGTCCATGACATTCCGGCCGGTCCGATCGTAAACCGCTATGTTGTTCGGTGCACTTTCGATCGCCTGTTGAACCAGCTCTGCGGGTATTTTTGCGATTCCATCGCCGTCGATCGTACAGCCGGCTGCCTGTAACAGAGCCAGTGCATCATCATGGAATATTTTCATTCCAATCTCAGACAGGATGGTCAGCACCGCTTGATGGATACCTTTTTTGTCTTGGTCGGAAAGAAAAGACAATGTTGGATAAAAAGGGGAGCTGGTGGTGGTCACGCAATTCGTCCTTTCTGAAAATTGAGACCGGCTGGTAATCCATTATGCGGCCGAGTCATTATCGTATTGGGGCGCAAAAATGCCCAATTCCATCAATTTCTCTGTACCCGGATGACCCTGATTATCCCAACCCATGATGGTATAGAATTCATGAATCATCGGCTCCATCCAGGCCTGGGGCTTGGAAGGTTGCTTGCCGGCATTATAGTCTTTTTCAAAAAACATATTCGGAAGCCGATCATCGGCTGCGCTGCCGCCGTGTCTTACGTTGAAAAGTCTTTCCATATTGACGATTCTTTCGCCGCTGGTAAAAAGCGACGGTGCATCCACCGGCCAGCCGGTGATTGCGGCAGTCAACTCCGCTTCATTGACCAGGTCGTAAGCGCAGATAAGACACAAAATCGGGACCTTGCACAAACCGAGACTGTCTAGCACCGTTCCGATAATCATCGACTTTCTGACCAGCTCGGCCTTACCATGGATCGAATGGAGATTCGGCGCTTGGGGTGTGGCAGACGCTTCATGCTGTTTGTCCGGCAGCCACTTATACTCCAGCGTGGCAAAGACGTCGTTAAAATCCGCCCCCCGGCTGGCAACCGCATACCCCAGTGCTGTCCCCATAATATTGTTCGGATGATAACCGGCCAGTTCAAGACCTTTTACATGCGGTGCATACTGATCCGAACCGCGTCCGATCACTTGACTGGCCCGGCGCACACCCATAGCAAGTATCTTGCCAAAGCCCTTACCAGCGGCCATCTGCCGGATCAATGTTTCCATTACATCGCCGTTTCCCCAGGTAAGATCGAGCCCCTCGGTATCTTGCATTGAAAGGATGCCGCGCTCGAAAAGATCCATGGCAAAGGCGATCGAATTGCCAGCAGAGATACAATCGAGCCCAAGCCGGGAACACAAGTTATCGAGAAAAACCAACGTGTCCAGGTCGTCCAAACCACACTTGGACCCCAAAGAAAGCATGGGTTCGAATTCGGGCCGAACAGCCTGCATCCCCTTAAATTTACCCCGGGAAAATTCAAGATCCGCCTTGCATTGAACCGGGCAGCGAGGGCAGCTGCGTCTGCGGGTGATATTGTCTTGTAAATTGTGACCGTCGATGCGCTCTGCAGCCTCGAAGGTGTTTTCCCTATAATTGCGCGTTGCTAAAATGCCCAACTGGTCAGCCCATTTCACGAAGCCGGCGCCACCGTGTTTTGAAATCCCCTTGTAATGGGGGGATTCCATTATTTGCCGGAAATATCGTTGAATCGTCGCATGCAATTTGCCACTTGAAGGAAACAGTGATTTTTGGCGTTTCTTTTTGACCACAATGGCTTTCAAATTTTTAGATCCCATGACGGTACCCATGCCGGTACGCCCGGCCGCATGATCCCGATCAGACATAATGCAGCCAAATAAAGCACCGTTTTCACCCCCTGGTCCGATCGTCAACACTTTGATTTTGCTGCTGCCCACCTCCGCCTTGAGCCGGTCCTGGGTCTCCCATGTGTCCAGGCCCCACAGGGGTTCGGCATCGCGGACTTGAATCGAGTCGCCATCAATGTACAGACACACCGGTTTGGCAGACCTTCCCCGGACGATTACGCTTTGAATGCCGTTCGAGCGGAGCTGGGCGCCGAAATCGCCGCCAATATTGGAACTACCCAAAAGTCCGGTGAGCGGAGAGAGGGCATTGATATGGAGCCTTGCAGATGACGGCACCGCCGTTCCGGTCAGCAACCCGCAGGATAGAACAAGAAGATTTTTGGGACCCAGCGGGTCAATATTGACCGGCAAATGTTCATACAGAAAATGAACATTCAAGCCGCGTCCGCCAAGATACGTTCTGGCCAGGTCTTGTGGATATTCAGCAAGCTTCCACGTATTCGCGGCTAAATCGATATCAAGAATCTTTCCGAGCATTCTCATGGGTCCAATAACGTCCCTTTCAAATTTAATAGGGTCTCCTGTCCGGCAGCATTCAGTATAGACCAGAATACAGGATTTACCAGTAAAATCGTTCCGAACATCAACGCGAACGATCGATGGCAGCAGCGCATTCCGGGGGTACGTTATCGGCTTTCACGTTATGACTGTCAAGGGGAGGTGATTCGGGTTCAGGGGTATGGGAAAGCGTGCCTTCCGTGCCGGCCATGGGGGGAAGATTGCGTGTCCGCACGGAGCAGATCTTGCTTCTGGCAAAACAAATCGCGTCCAATTCGAACGGGTCTAAAGCCCCGGTCTTTAGTTTCACGGGGGCAGGCCGGGTGGCCCGCCGGCTTTCATTTATGCGGCCTTGTGGATGACGGGATCCACAAACTATCCCCATGGACATGCAAAAGCAGATCAACGGTGTCTTTCCCCAACAAGGCCATTGAACGCTGCAATTGCATGTTTTGGACGCTCATTCTGATTTTGTCGCGTGAATACGTTCGGACTCATCCGGCACGATGATGACCGGCCCAATCTTGCTCAACTCTTCGATCGGTATATGGCACTTGATAACGTGCCGATCGACAACCTCTCGATCGGGTGGCATCTCGATGTCACAAATTTCGCCGATTCTCCTGTGGCAGCGGGTACAAAATGGGCAGCCCTTGGGCGGGTTCATTGCACTGGGCAGGTTTCCTTCCAGCACAATTTCACGCTTGGTCACTTCGGGGTCGGCAATTGGCACCGCGGACAACAACGCCTCCGTGTAGGGATGATAGGGCGGGTCGAAGACCTGCTCCGTCGTTCCCCTTTCAAGAATATGTCCGAGATACATGACAACAATACGATCCGCCAGGTAACGCACCACACTCAGATCATGGCTTATGAACAGCAGCGTGGTTTTATGTTCGCGCTGAATATCCGTCAACAGCTCCGTCACCGCCGCCGCAACCGAGACGTCCAGCGCGGAAATCGGTTCATCTGCGATGACCATACTCGGGTTTCCGGCAAATGCCCGGGCGATACCGACCCGCTGCTTCTGTCCACCGGACAACTGCCTTGGTTTTCTGTAATAAAAATCCCTCGGCAGTTTGACCGTATCCAGAAGGGTCATCACCCGCTCGAATATTTTCTTCTTATCCGTTTCTCCTCCGAATTTCTTGATAACCCGTGATAGCTGACCGCCAACGCCGTGACTTGGATTCAAGGTATCAAAGGGATTTTGAAATACCATCTGGAGCGAGCTGATCTGTTTGTCACTGCGGTCCCTGACGGCCACTTCCGATATGTCTTTGCCTTTGTGGCGCACTTCGCCGTCCGTGCCTGACTCCAATCCCATCAGCACTTTGGCAAAGGTTGATTTGCCACAGCCGGATTCACCGACGATGGCTACCGTTTCACCCTCCTGGGCAGTAAAGTTCAACTCCTCATTGGCCTTTACATAACGAATTCTTTTGCCGCTAAACAAAGCCCGCAGTGAGCTGTCGCGAACCTCGTAGTACTTTTTCATGCCGTCTACATTGAGAACCCGTTTGCCAAGTGCTATCGGCTCTTTGACTTCATCACTCGGTTTCAAAAGGTGATGGTCGATTTCTTTATAGCGTAAACATCGCACGCGATGGTCCGCGGCACTGTCTTCAACATGTTCCATTTTGATATGCTCACGGTCACACAGCCCGGGTTTGAAATGATCACAGCGCGGGTGGTAATAACAGCCCCGGGGTCTCTCGAACGGCAAAGGCAGCTGACCCCGGATCGGTTTCAGCGGTGCCGCATGTTTATCTGCTGTCGGCAGCGGGATACAGGCAAAAAGGCCGTGTGTGTAAGGATGCCTTGGCCAGGTAAAAAGCGAGTCAATCGTCCCTTCTTCCACAACTTCACCGGAATACATCACGAAAACCCGGTCACAGGTTTCTAAAATCAACCCCAGGTTATGGGAGATATAGATCTGGGATGTGCCGTACTTTTTGCTGATATCGGCCACCAGCTTGACGATGCCGGCCTCTACGGTAACATCCAGCGCAGTCGTGGGTTCATCCAGCAGCAACAGTGATGGATTAGATAAAAGCCCCATGGCGATAACCACCCGTTGTTGCTGTCCACCCGACAACTGGTGCGGGTAGGATTCCATCAACCGCTCAGGATCCGGCAACTTGACATCAGACAGCATCTCCACCGCTCTTCGCCGCGCTTCATCTTTCGAAATGTTTTCATGCGCCAGGGGCACTTCCATGAGCTGGGTCTTGATTTTGAGGCTTGGGTTGAGGGAGGCAAAAGGCTCCTGGTAAATCATCGCGATCTCCGAGCCTCGGATGCGACGCAATTGATCTTCCGACAGCTGGGTCAAATCGCGGCCTTTAAACGTGATGCTGCCGCTCTTGATGCCGCCGTTGGCGCCCATATACTGCATGATCGCCATTGCGACGGTCGACTTGCCGCAGCCCGATTCGCCCACAATGCCGATCGTCTCACCGGGCAATACCGTCAGCGAAAAATCGACCACCGCCGGAATTTCTCCCGCACGGGTATAGTAAGAGATGCACAGATCTTTGCAGACCAGCACCGGTGTTTGATCTTGATTCATATGTTGTTTACCTCCTAGTCACGCAACGAGATTTCACGCAGACCGTCCGCCAGTAGATTAAATCCCAGGATCAAGGTCGATATCGCGATGCAGGGAAAAAGCGTCATGTGTGGAAAGGCCATGGCCATCTGCCGTGTTTCATTGACCATGCCGCCCCAATCCGGATCCGGCGGTGGCAGACCCAGACCGAGAAAACCGAGCACACCGATAGTGATAATAACGTAACCCAGACGCAGGCAGGCGTCCACAATAAGCGGGCCACGGGCATTGGGCAAGATCTCGACCAGCATCACGCGCCAGTCGGATTCGCCCCGGGTCTGGGCCGCCGCCACATAGTCGCGATTGCGAAGGTCCAGCACCAATCCACGCACGATTCGCATGATCCCGGGAGAAGAGGCAAAGGTAATCGCAATAATGATGTTAAATCCGGATGCACCGATCGTTGCGATGATGATAATATACAGCACCAGCACCGGAAAGGAGAGAATGATATCGGCAATGCGGGACAGCACATCATCCACCCAGCCGCCGCGATACCCGGCCGCAAGTCCCATCAGAATACCCACGAAGTAAGCCGAAAAGGTAGCCAGGGGCGCATAGATCAATACCGTTCGTGAACCCCAAATAATGCGCGAGAGGATATCCCGCCCGATATGATCGGTGCCCAGCCAGAATGTGCCGCCTTTGGCCGACACTGCTCCCAGCCCGGCAAACGGCTGAATAGACGCGTTGGGGTCAAACGGTGCCAGCAACGGTGCAAAGATGGCAACCAGCACCCAGAATACGACCAGAAACACCCCCACCATGCCGACCCAGCTTTCCCGCAATAATCCAAAAGATTTCAGAGCGCGCCAGAGCGCGGGGCCAAACCCGGTTGTGCGCATTTCGGTTACAGATGTCGTCATGAGTATCAAGCCTCCTTAGCTAAAACGGATGCGAGGATTGAGGAAGGTATACCCGATATCGGCAATGGTTTGCGTCGTAACGGCAACACATACCGCCACCATGGCGCAGGCTTCCAGAAGGGCGATATCGTTATTCAGTGAAGCCTCGAGGATCAGGGCCCCAAATCCCTTATAGGCGAAGAAAAATTCCACGACAATAACTCCGGACAACAGCCAGTTGATTTGCAGCATGATTACGGTGAAAGGGGCGATGAGTGCGTTGCGCAGCGCATGCTTCAAAATCACCGACCTGTATGGCAGGCCCTTTAGCACCGCTGTTCTTATGTACTGGGAGGTCATCACCTCGGCCATAGATGCCCGGGTCATGCGGGCGACATAGCCAAAATCATAGACGATCAACACCATAGCGGGCAGGATCAACTGTTTGAACTCGAACCCGCCCGACATGCTGCTGGTGCCCGGCAGCCATTTCAGGGTAAATACAAAGATGGCGGAGAAAATTACCGCGCTGGCAAATTCCGGCACGGACGTTGTTATAATACCGAAAACCGATATCGATCGATCGAGCTTTGATCCCTCCTTCATTCCCGACAAGACACCTAAGATCAATGATAGCGGGATCATCACTGCAAACGTCCAAAATCCCAATATGACGGTGTTCCACAGCCGGGGCAACATCACGTCAGCAACCGGGCCTTTGAAACGGATCGACTCGCCCAGGTTACCGGTCGCAAAATTTCCCAGCCACTTCACATAACGTAACATAACGGGTTGATTGTACCCGTGCTGCTCGCGCCATAGCTCTTTTTGCTCTTCGTTGGCAAATTGGCCCAGCACCCGGGCGGCCGGATCTCCCGTAAGATCTGTCTCTAGAAGTAAAAACAGAATCAGAGATACGACAATCATGGTAAAAATCATGAATCCGATGCGCTTTACCACCAAGGTGACCATTTGACGCCTCCTGATACAGTGGACTTTTTTTAAGAGAGATTCAAGGGCGGGAAGCGCCGCAGCACTCCCCGCGCCCAAATGCACGCTGTTTTAACTATGCTAAAGAAACCTTGTGGAAACGGTAGTATCGGGTTGGATGCATTTCAAAACCGACGACATTATCGCGCACCGCTGTAAATACCGCCCGGAAAAAAGGCTGGACCATAACGGCGTCATCCTGCAGAATCTTCTCTACCTGCTCCATTTTGACCCGGCGTCTTTCAACATCCAGGGTCGATTCCGCTGCCACCAGGGCGGCATCAAACTCGGGGTTGGCATAGCTGGACTCATTCCACGGTACACCGGTGCGGTAAGCCAGGCCCAGCACCATGACGGCCAGCGGCCGGTGGGTCCAGGAGGTGAGGCTCAAGGGCGCCTTGGTCCATACGTCCCAATATTGCGCCTGCGGCATCACATTCATTTTGATATTGATCCCGGCTTTGGCGGCATCTTCTTTGAGTATGGCGACCGAATCCTGTTCCCAGACACCCTCGGTATTGCCCACGTTGCAGGTTACTTCGATACCATTCGGATAACCGGCCTCGGCCAGCAGTTTTTTGGCACCTTTAATATCCTGTTTGAACGGGGGCAGTGCAAAGTATTCGGGGTGTATCTTGGCGACATGATGGTGTTCCGCTACAATACCCAGGCCGCGATGGGCAATGTCGAGCTGTCTTTGAGCATCGCAGGTTTTCTGTACCGCCTGGCGCACGCGGACATCGTCAAACGGTTTCTTGTTTACCTTCATGCGAATAACACCGGTTTGGGTCGATGGTATCTCGACAATGTTGATTCCGGGGATATTCTTGGCCGCTTCGAGCGTTGTCAGATCAAGATTATAGATGCCGTCCACCTGTCGTGAAGCGATTGCGGCCAGATAGGCGCCGGCATCTTCGCCCAGGTCAACAAAGCGAATTTCATCCAGAAAAACCTCCCCGCCCCAGTAGGGTTCCTTTCTTTTTGTCAATACCGCCAGCTCACCAACCCTGAACTGGGTAAGGGTATAGGGGCCGGTACCCACCGGGTTTTTGGAGAGATCCCCGCCCTCTTTCTCAAAATCGCGGTGAACGATAGCGGTGGGATAATTGTAAAGGTTTTCGGGAATCGCCAGCACCGGCGAGTTCAGGTTGAGTCTGACCGTATGATCGTCCACTTTCACCACGGCGTTCTTGATCATACGCTTGACCGGATTGCCCTTCTTATCTTTTTCGCCGGTCTGCTCCAGCATGGCATCGAACAGTCCCAGGTTAGAAGATCCGGTTTTCGGGTCGAGCCAGCGGGTAAAGTTAAAGACCACGTCATCGGCATTGAAATCATCGCCGTTAGACCACTTGATACCTTTGCGAAGATGAAACGTCCAGGTCTTCAGATCGTCGGATGCCTCCCAGCTTTCTGCCAGACCGGGTCTGGTGATGTTATCAGGCCCCGTTTCCACTAAATACTCGACAATATGTCGGGCAACGATAGACTTCTGGGTCCATGAGTAGGTCGCTGGATCGGCCATTTCCTGTACCTGCATGCCAAACTTTATGGAACCGCCCTTTTTCTGCGTGGCGGCCATGGCCGATGAAATGAAATCAGGCAACACACTCTCGCCCAGTATCTTGGATGCAATACCGTAGGCAGCCGACGCGGATACGCCCAGCAAAGTGGTTGTGCGCAGAAATTCGCGCCGCGAGCACTTACCGTCGGCAAGCGCTTTCTTCATTTTCTCAACGCCAGGGTGCACTCTCTTGATGGCCTGTTTCTGGTCTTCAGTCGTCATAATGTTACCTCCTCCTAAAATTATGGTAACGTTCAAAAACGCTAAAAATCGCGGGCCGACCATTGTAGTGAAACTTAAGAGACCTCCTTTCAACATTGTTTGCAAATGAAACCGTGCAGACTAATAACCGGTATGTTAAAAGGAACATCTAAAAAGGGGGCAATCATGAGCTTGAAAAAGCGCGCATCACTACTCTCACTGGCCTTATCCCTGGTCCTTATCGGCGCATCCGTGATGACCGTCCAGGCCGCCGGTGTCATCACCCGCGACGTTATTGAAAAAGAGGTTCTGACGGAAGTCGATTTTATCAAGACGGCAGACAATTTTGTCATCCTGTTCGATTCTTCCAGTTCCACCAACAGCATGCTTAAAGGGACCAATATGACCAGGATCCAAGCCGCCCGGAAGCTGCTCATCGAGCGGAACCAGTTGCTCCCGGATCTGGGTTTCAATGCCGGGCTGTATACCTATACGCCCTGGAAGGCCTACTACGGGATGCAGCGGTACGATCGGGACCAGATGGATCGGGCCCTCAATGCCCTGCCGGAACGGGGCAGCGGACCGGGCCGACTCCAGGCCGCTATGAGCAACCTGCGGTCGGTGCTGGCCGGGCTTTCAGGGAGAACCGCGGTGTTTCTGTTTACCGACGGCCGATCCCAGCGCGTACTGGGTCCCAAAAGTGCCAAACAGATCGCCCAAAGTATCGCCAGTGATCATAATGTGTGTTTTTATGTGATCAGCTCTGCCGTTGAACGCACGGAACGCAGGATCGTGCAGGCGGTCAGCGAAATCAACGCGTGTTCCCGGGTTGTTCCGATGCAGGCCTTCTTCACCCGGCCGGAATTTACCACCGGCGCGCTGTTCACCGTGCAGGTCACCTCCTACGTGAAGCTGACCCCGGTCAGTGAGGTCGTCGGCTTCCAGGTGCCCGATATTTTCTTTGACTTCAACAAGGTCAATGTAAAGTCGGTGTTCAAAGACGACCTGGGCAAACTGGCGATGTTTCTCCAGGAAAATCCCAACGCCTATGCGGTGGTCAGCGGCTTTACCGACAATATCGGGTCCGAGGAGGTGAACCTGATGGTATCCAAGGGCCGTGCCCTCACCGTGGCCAATTACCTGACCCAGATGCACAATATCGATCCCCTCCGGGTCGTCCCACTCTGGTTCGGTAAATCCAACCCGACGGCTCCAAACACCACGGAAAACGGCCGGCGCCTCAACCGTCGGGTGGAGATCGCCGTGGGCGGTATGGAGTAGTACCCATTAAGTCCGGATTGTATCTCGGTTTTCCATCATCGAGAGGTGGGGGATCCCATCAAAACAAAAAGCGCGGGACGAATTATCGTCCCGCGCTTTTTTTGCGTTATAGCCATTGTCAGAATTCCGTTCCGATGGGTGACGTTTCACCGTATCGGAAGAGATCGGGATCATCGGGGTCGGGATCGAGCCCGAAAACAGTGTAAACAACAATTCATAAAAAGAAAAAAATCACGGGTAGTATTGACCGTGATTTTTTTCTTTTTATTGGTGCCCCCGGCAGGGATCGAACCTGCGGCACCCGGATTAGGAATACGAAAAAGGCCCCTTGCGAGATAACTATAGGTAAAATCTGTGATGGCCTGTTTAAGTGTTTTTATATTCAATTTCAACGGGTTGTCTAAAATAAATAACAATTGGTAAACATGGTGCATGTAAAGGTTATTATCCGACCATGTTGACCAAGCGTTGACCAAACTCGTCACCAAGCTGTGCGTTTAGCCAATCCGTGTATAGCGTCATCGCACCTGCGATGTTGGTCTCATCCGGCTTGATATAATATTTGTCCATACCCTTGAGACTGTGACCGAGAATCGTGTCTCGGTATGCCCCTCTAACGCCGGCGTTCAGCATCCACGTTTTAACCGTGGTCCGAATATCTCGGAACTGAACCCCGTTTTTGACCTTCGCACCATAAGGGATCTTAGCGTCTTCACAGGCTTTCTTGAATGAGCGCCGAAGTCCTCCCGATGATTTTATCGGTTCCCCTCGATATGTGAATACATGGTCGGTCCTGCCGGTTTTGACCACCTGGGGGCGCCTGAGAGCCACGAGAACGCGCCGAACGTTGTTGCTAACAGGTATGACCTTGGGTTTAGTTGTTTTTCGTCCCTCTTTGATGATTTCGGCGGGCAAACGAAAAAACTTTAAATCCGGGTCAACCATAGACCATTTCAATTTTCTGATTTCGCCTTTCCGCATTCCCGTATTGATCGCGACAATAAGGACGTGTCTTAAATGCTCCGGAGCCTTGTCCAACAGCTTTATGAACTCATTGGCTGAAAATTTTCTGTCTCGGGCATTCGTTCCGGTGACCAACAGCTTCTTGATTCGATTAAATGCTTTGAAAGCCTTCACCCCAACCTTGACCGCTTGTTTGGCATAGGTGATTTCATAATCAACGGTTGCACGTTTCCGACCGACCTCAATTCGGTCCTTTTGATATTTTTCGATTTCCAGAGGTTTGATGGACCGAACCAACCGACTGCCGAAAACCTCATTGAATTTATTGAGCGCCCCCTCGGCGCGGTCATAGGATCGGAACTCGTCGCTCTTTTTGTTTTCAAGGAACCAATCGGTCAAATTCTGAAAAGTCCAATGGCGCTGAGCGTCAATGTCCTCGGCGCTGCTGCCTTCATCAACCATCTTCCTGCGCTCACGGTCCCTTGTGTCGGCGTCAGTCTTTGATTTACTGACATACTCACGGCGCTGTTTTCCGTCGACTCGATAGTTTATCCAATACCTTACTCGTTTAGACCGCTTTGCGGTGTCGAGGTTTTCCCCGCACTTACAAACCTTGTTCCTTGAAGATTGTTTCCTGTGACATACCGGGCATTCTGCTAAAACTGTCATTTTAGAAACCCCCACTTCCCCCCTGTTAAGCCGTCATGGATCAGGTGATAGGGGATCACCTTTTCGGCCGCACCTGCCTACGCCGTGGGCTTGTTATGCCGTAAAAACTGACAAGAGCATCCTCCACGAGTTTGGCTTGAGAATACCGGTTCTTCCGTGCGGTTTCCTGCAACCAATCGGCCAACCATACTGGCAGCCTCATGTTCACATGGCGCTTGGTTTGTCCCGCCGGGCGTCCTGCGCCTTCTCGTTTTCCACCTCGCGTCATATTCTCACCTATTTTGATAGTAGTAATTTTATGAAATATGTCAACACATTTTTCAAAATAATGCTTAATTGTGATTGTTTAGGTTACTATCCCTATCGGAACATTACGAATAAATAATCTTCGTGATTATCACCTAATCTATCTGCGATTACGTAAATTCATTCCTAAATTCGGGAATTGTATTTCCATTTAAATATGCATGCATTTTCTCGATTTGAAGTAACTATTGAGATTTACACGATATCGCATAAACCACTGTTTTTGCATGATTTTTGCATACATAAGCTAACAGTAAATCCCTTAATTATAATGACAAAGCCAAACCTGCCGTGAGACAGGGACGGAAAGCTACGGATCTCTCAGGGGCGAAAGCCACAGATCTGCGTAGTGAGAGATAGCCGGGTTGCCTTGGATGGTGACTCGGCTTTTTATTTGATGAGGAGGGGGCCATGAAAAAGTATCAAATTGTGATCTTTGTCCTTTTATTATTGATAGGTCGGCAAACAGCCGCGGAATCTGTCTTCGTAGCAATTGAAAATTTCAGTGTAAATCAAATTTCGGCAGACGGAAATTTTGCAGTTGGCCAAACTCTTGACGACCCTAATGAAGCTTCCCTTTGGTCGATTGAGGGTGGCATCGAACGTCTTGATAACCTCACAGGTGGAACGGTTAGATCAGACGGTGTCGGGATATCTGCTGATGGATATACAGTTGTAGGCTATATACGACTTCCGACATCAGGTTCCTACTACAGAGATGAACCATTTCGCTGGACTCAAGAGCGTGGCATGGAAAAGATGTACGACCTATCCGGTGGTGCAATCGCTGGTGGATTTGCAAAAGATGCTTCAGCAGATGGGTCAGTTATTATAGGAATGAGTAGCGGTAGCACATGGCGTTGGTCTGAAGGTGAGGCTCCTCTATTTATATCCGATGCAAGACCCACAGCTTTGTCGAACAATGGAAATGCTATGGTTGGTCAGTATAACAGTGAAGCATTTCGTTGGACTGTGACAAATGGAATCGAAGGTCTCGGATTCCTGGCCGATGACGGTTGGTGGAGTAGTGCGGGAGGAATCTCGGGTGATGGTAAAGTAGTAGTAGGCGACAGTGATTCCAATTATTCAGGAGAAGCTTTCCGTTGGGATTCAACTAAGCAGATGGTGGGACTAGGATTTCTAAGAGCCAATAATTATTTTTCATCTGGTGCTAACGATGCGTCGCACGATGGTTCAGTCATCGTAGGAGCATCGCTAGCAGTTCTTCCTAATAATAGAGTTGTTAATGAAGCATTTGTCTGGGATGAGAACCATGGCATGCGATACTTTCAAGGAATATTAGAACAATATTTTAATCTTGACCTGTCCGGCTGGCAACTCAAGTGGATTTATGGCGTCTCAGATGATGGACTTTCTTTCGTTGGACACGGAGATTGGAATAGTGAAGGGCTTTCTTGGTATGCGAAAATAGATACACCGCTAACTGATATAGATTTTATCCCCGAGCTACCGCAGTTTCCAATCAACCTTCCTCACGAATCACCCTATGTCATAAAAAAAATCTGTGACACAGACACCGATATACCGGAAGGATTCGGAAAGTTCAAATCTTTATGGGGATCCGCTATTTCCCAAGGAAGAATCATATTTAGTGGAAACGGATCTGATAATCAGCGGGGCTTGTATATAGCCAACGGCAGGACTGGAATAATTGAGGTAATTGTAAATCAAGATAGCACTCTGCCAAGTTATGGCTTTCGGGGATTTGACCGTCGGTCAGTTGAAAAAGAGAATATAGCCTATAGTGCCTGGTTAACAGATAGTGTGTCAGGCCAAAGTATCGAAAGCATCCTGGTTCACACTCCAACTGGTGGGAATGTCGTAATTATTGACGGTAGCACGCCAATTCCTGAGGGAACTGGTAATTTTACTAGATTCACTGGCCCGGGATACGCTGGGATCGATGCGTTTGGAAACAGTTTAGTGTTTAAAGGTGGTGGCCTCGATGGTCAAGAGGGCATCTATATCTCTGATTTGAATGGGGCAAATATCAAACGAATCGCAGATAAAAATACGTTAATACCGGGAAACTTGAATAAATTCAGTTATTTTATTTATTCGAATGCAGAGGACGGGGGCGTAGCCTTTCGTGGACGAGATGCGACAACAGGGGATGGCATATATTATTTTGATCTGACAACTGAAGCACTTCGAGCGGTTGTTGATAATAATACTATGGCTACAGATCTTAATGAAAACTTGGATGATTTTGCCTCACCCTCTTTGAGTGGTAAGCAGATAGCTTTTTCCTCAGGCAACCAAGGCGTATATGTTGCGGATGTAAACAAAAGTGCCTTAACGAAGATAGCAGATATAAACACTGCCGTCCCTGATGGACTCGGCACCTTTACTTCTTTCGGTGATCTGGCAATGGATAATAACAAGGTAGCATTTTCAGGTCGGTCATTCTATGGTTCAGGGCTGTATGTTGGAGATGGGCAGAACCTTTTTGCAATAATTTCTGATCTGGATACTTTAGACGGTAAAACCATTCGCTCGATAGGCATTGATTCATACAAAGCCAGGGATAATTTTGATAGCAATCAAATCGTTTTTTCAATCCGTTTTACTGACGGTTCATATGGAATATATGTTGCTATTCCCAAAATTGTCGTAGCAATCGATGAAATCTTAGATTTCTACGATGAATCTGTCGCCAATGGCACAATCGAATGCAATGGCAACTGTAAATCACCATATACCCAATTAAGCAAAGTCAGAGATAAAATCGTTAAAGCAAAAAAAATAATCGAGCGTGAAAAGTTCAAAACAGCTTTAAATAAGCTCAATAACATATATGATAAATGTGATGGTGAACCTAAACCCAAGGATCCTATCACTGGTTCGGCGGTATCCATATTGAACGATATGATCTCAAATCTGATGGATGAACTCGCTTGTACACATAGCTGAATACTATAGCAAAAAACCTAGCTTATCTACTTTCAGATTCGGGAGACGGAGAACGGCTATCTTTACACACCAGCGAATAAGCTGAAATGAGGCGCGGAATCGTTAACATTTTCCGCGCCTCTGAGCCCGATTAGATCACTTTGTTTTCAATTTTCAAAGAGCGGTTTAAGCTCTATCAGACCTTGTTTTAAGCGGGACGCAAGGCAAGGTCGGAATCCGTTTCCGGGCCCCCATCCAGATCCCCATCGAAACGATGATAATGCACCCGCTTCCCCTTCAAGCGCTTAAGTTGAAATCGATTGTTGATTTTCCAGTGGGTTGAGAATTTATGTTTTTATATAGTTAATAACTAAATAAAAACGTAATGATTGAAGGTCAATAATAATCATTGAATTAGTTTACCGGATACCCTATTGCTTCGGAGTGCCAACTGAAAAACCCATACTGACGTTTGCCGTGGATAAAGATTTGTTTGAGCGGATCAACGACTTCCGGTTTGAGAACCGTATTGAGGCCCGTTCTGAGGCGATTCGGAGGTTATTAGAAAGGGGTTTGAAAGAATACGACAAGCAAAAGAAAGGCGGAAGGATGTAAGGTTAATAGTATCTATTGAAATTTAAGTCTTTGATAATTTTTACACCCTAAATCACAGCCCAGCTCACAACTTATTTCGTACTCCAACTTAGCCTCTCTTATTTTTTCTGATAATTCATAAGCATAGCCACGATTATTATAGGCTAGACAATAATCTGGATTGAGCATTATCGCTTTATTACAATCTTCCAAAGCCTCTTTCAGCATCTTCAACCCACAATAGGCGGCGGCACGATTAGTAAGAGCTTCAACATTTTCTGATTCCCATTTTAGAGCTTCGTTTGAAAGCCTGAGAGTCTCTTCAAAGGCGCCACGATTAAATGCCAAATTGCTTTCTGCTATTAAATTTTCGACCATTTTAGGTATCTCAGAGGGAGCATAGCCAACGAGCTTCTTGAAATTTTCACAAGCTAATTTTAATCCTTTCTCACAGGCTGATTTATAGTCGTTATTAGCGGAATCTATTTCTCCTAAATGTTCATATGCCAGACCTCGATTGTTCAAGGCTAAAGGATTGTTGGGCGATAAAAGGATAGCCCTCCTCGCGGACTCGAGCGCTTCCCTATAGTCACCAGTCCCTATATATGCATTAGATAAGTTGATATAAGCAGATATCTGAGACGAGTCTATCAACAGGGCGACTTTACAATCTTCAGTCGCTTTAAGGTAATAGCCCTTATTGATATACGCCCAGGCTCTATTTATATATGGTGCAGGTCTGCCTGGGTCTAATGATATTGCAACAGAGGCAATTCTTATTGCCTCTATCCAATCACCTTTGTTAACCGCTTGCTGGCTCTTTCTTTCCCATTTAAATGCGTCAGGGTTTCCAGTGCTTGAAGGTCTTTCTATTATCTCTATCTTTTTTTCATTGTTGCCGTTTGATTTAATTTCTGTAGGCTTGTCCTCATAAGTGGAATAATAATCCTTAGGTTCCTTAAATGGTTCAAGTATTACAAATAAAAGTTTTCCTTTATCCGGCTTAATCTCCACGCACTCTTTTTTAATTTGAAATCCATCAGCAGAGATTCTTAAACAATACCGCCCTGGATCTATGTCCATTCCATCCTGAAAAGAATTCGGGGTTCCTATAAACTCTATGTCAGCATCCTTTGGGTCTGTTGATATATAAAGCCTTCCCGGGATTGGTTTTAGATCAATAGATATATGGCGCTCTCCTTCCATTGTGATCCATGACTTGTGAGTATGGTAGGCCGGAGCGGAAACCTCAAGGTGATATTGCCCTGCGGCTAATTTTATACCCTGATAGAATACCTGTTTTATATTGAGAATTCGTATTTTTGCATCTTCCGGATTGGTGGTAACATACAGTCTACAGTTGCTTATTGGCTTTCCTCTAAATTTATCGTCTCTTAAAGAACTAAGAACCAAAAATTTCTCAAGGATGACCTTCGATGATACAGCGAAGTTAAGATTTTGAGATTCCTTAAGAAAGAGTGCCACTATCCCTATCACCTCTCCATTCATATTCAGAACGGGACTGCCGCTGGATCCGGGTGATATGGGAGCAGTGAACTGAACTAAACCCTCCCTTATTGCGGAAACCATTCCGTCTGAGGCAGTATATTCAAGCCCACGGGGGTGACCGACTACAATGATTTTTTCACCCACCCTTGGTTTTTTTTCGCTGAGTTTCAAAGGTGGCACTTGACTTCCATTAGGCAACACTAAAGAGAGCAACGCAATATCCAAAATCTCATTTGAGTCGATTATTAACGTCGGCAAATAATTCTCACTTAAATCTTTTATCACTATATATTCGGAATCGTTTACCACATGATAGTTAGTAAGAATCCCACCATCAGAACTTATATAAAAACCCGTTCCGTTTCCAACAGGCTTCTTGTTGGAATCAAAAGTAAGGATATGAATTATTGAAGGCTTTGCCTTATCAATTAGATCAGGTATCGACGTTTCGGGACGGGCTAAATCAAAATGACAAAGCAGGAGGGTAATAAAAGCGTAAAATGTTATAATTAACCGCTTTCGTTTCATTTCGAGTCCGCAAACACTGTAGATGTTCTATGTTCCAATTAGATCAGTTAGCATAACAGTCGCATTTTTATCAATGCCTTAAACTTTAGTATAATGAAACAGTTGCCTTGAGCTAAGAGTAGATGGTTAAGCCATTTTCCGGTTTAGCATCCTACCTGCCTTAGCAGGGTGTCTCGGCACCGTTCCTTGCGGTGCCTGCCCACAACTTACAACCTGTTCGGCCCGGTTGTTATCCAGCACAGATAGGGTTTTCAAAGAGCCTCGAGACAATCCATTGGACAGCTAAATTGCTGTAGCCTCGAAAAGTTCGCATCGTTAAGGTTTAAGCTGGCATGCTCGGCTTGCTATTTTCAAATCTCTTTATAATTGTTTGATAATTTTGGTGGTATTGATTTATGGGTTCATTTGTACCCATTTCACCTTTTTTTGGTCCCCGTGCGCCGAGCGGTCTCTAAGAAATCTATTTTTCGGGAAAGTCACAATCGGCTCCCAACCCCCGCCTACTCGGGGTCGACAATTTCCACCTGCATATTTACACCCTCAATATTGTCACCCTCAAAAATCCCCCGCCCACAGTGCGGACACACACCGCTTAGAATCTTCTCCATCATAGGGGTAATTATCGCGGAGGGAGCAGCGTTCTTTTTCAGCTTCTCTTCCAGTTCAATGAGCGCCTTGCCGGCACGAACACCCCGACCTCTCTCCATTGCATCTTTGCTGTTGACCATCTCTTTGACCACGGCCCGCAATCCCTCGAGGTTGCACTCGTATTCCTTGGTCTTTTTCTTGCGCCCCCGACCTGGCCCGCCTGGATTGCCAGGGGTAAATCGCCCTAACACATCCCGTTTGGTACCGTTTTTCTTAACCGTTTCACTCATAATATCTCCCCACTAAATTGACTAAGCGTTGACCAACAATTCGCAAACACGCGCTGTATCTACTCCTGAGAGACGGCACACGGATAGCCCATGCGGGTGTCACAACGCCTCGATATAGGCATCTATGTCCCGAATATCGAACCGAACCGACCCACATACCCGCTTTGGTTTGATGGGAAACTTCTTTTTCGCCTTCCGACCAATTTTGTTGTAGATGGTCCGGGGCGATATGCCTAAGCGCTCTGCCGTCTCTTCAACCGTCAAAAGTCTCTTGAGATATGTTTCTTCCATATTTTTTCGAGTCCTGTGCGTGTGTCGAACGAATCCCCACAAATTTTCCCACCCCCTACTCGCCCGGTCGGAGAATTATCGGGCAACCATCTAACGGGGACAACCACCAGCGGGGTAGGTTGGGTAGGTGGGGTAGGAACAACAAACACTGATACCAATCTTCCTACCCCTCCTACCCATCTAACCCTCTTTCTTTGCAAACATACATCCCCCTTCCAACTTTTTTGACACTGCCATCCTCAACAAGCTTGGGGACTGTTTTGTATATATAGTCGATGCGATAGCCGGTTGCGGTAAAGATTTCCTTCGGGGACATAGGCTGTCCGTGATCTCTAATGGCATTGAAAACTGCTTGCATTTTTTCAGTGCTTTTAACCTCTTCCGCCCTGCCCAGCAGTTGCCATGACAGAGTTGGAGAATCGAATTGCAGGGCGTATTCTGCCGATTCGACATCCCGCCCTGTCACATGAAGTATGGCATCTGCTTGTCCTGACTTCCGTGCCAACACCATAGTAGTGTCCGCCGATCCAGTGATCCCAAAGGTTCCCGATACGTCGTCCATGCGATCCTCAGATTCAGTTTTCCTGAGATGGTGAATGGCGATAATTGTGATTCCATACTCATCAGCTACAGATTTGATCTTAGATCCGACTTCATAGTCGAAGTCATACGGTGAAGTGTTTCTGGGTTTTGGCGGACGGAATTTCGCAAGAGTATCTATGATCACAAACCCTGTATCCGAATGCTCTTGAAGCCACTCTCTTAGAATCGTTAAGCCTCTGTTTCCCATGCGTGGCCATTGAGGATATAAATAAAGGTTCTCCGGTACAGGGCTACGATCAGGGATAATTTGTTGCAATCTTTGCTGTAATCGCCGTGCCGTGTCTTCAAGAGCAAGGTAGAGGACACCTGCTTCATCCACTTTAATGCTCCCAAGGGCAGTGCAACCCAATGCTACCGATATGCCCATATTTAGTCCGAGAATGGACTTCCCATGCTTTGGCTTTCCAGACAAAACACCATACCCCTCGGGAATGATCCCTGGAATAATCCACCGAGGATCGGTAAACTCCTTACAGATTAGATCCGACGCCGAATAACCAGTAATCTCTTGAGTTGCTTGCCTTTTTGGATTGTTACGCTCGTCAGTCCTCTTAATGCTCTCTATGGTTGTGTGAAGCTCTTTGTCAGAGAGTGGCGGGATATTGTGGTCGTTCCATGTTTCGAGGAGTGCGGTAACCTCCTCGGTGGCCAAACCCATATTGAAGTATCGCCCAGCAAGTTTGGCGGCTGTCGAGTTCCTTTGACCTTCACAGACGCCCTCTAAAATTAGGGTTTGTTGTTCGGCGGAGGTTTCTGTCGGCGAGCATTTAACCCCTTGCCTAAGGACGTCGAATAGAATCTCCGGCATCTCTGCCGGTTCCACATTGAATAGGTCGAGGTCTGGTAACCATTCGTAGCTTCTTCCGTTTCCGTTATTACCGGGGGGCGCAAGCACGTAGCCCCCATCTGTGCGGATGTCGCAACCGGAAATGGCTCTAACCCTGTTCCTCAGCCCTGGCCGATATTTAAAGTAGTAGTGCAATCCTCCTGAAGGGGTTCGAGCTATCGGTGTCGCATAGTTTTCAGGCAGGAACTCTTCAAGTGCCTTCCGGCCTTCTTCCGAATCCACATCAACAACCATAACGCCCGAAACTTCCCCGGTCACAATCGCCGGATTAGCATCGGGGTAATTTGACCACCACTCTTCAAGTTGGTATTTCCTCGCCGCCTCGGATTGATGTGGAGCCCAACTGTCAATGCAGGGCTTTTTGTTACTGTGGCAGGGAATTACGGAGTAATCCTTCCCACGGTAACCCTGTGCCGCCGCTAAACGCCCATTGGCTTCACCAAAGCCCACTCCTTACGCCTCCGCTCCCAATGCTGCCGGTGCGTCTGCTGGCCGGCGAATTGACAGAAGCTCTCGGAGTTTCTCAGCATCCTGCCGGGTGAATCGTCTATAGTTGTTCAAATCCCGTCGCGACTCTATGAAGCCCTCACGCTCGTACCGAAGCACCGTGTTTGGATGACAACCAGCCACCCTTGCCACCTGACCTGTGGTTAGTTTGAATCGCCCGTCCATCATTGCTCCCCATTGTTTACGTTGTTGATGATTGGTTACCTATTCGACGGGGCAAAAAAAAACCGCTGCCCTCTAAGTAAATAGATGAGCTGCGGTTCTCGAAATTGGACAAAAAAATGGATTATTAGATAATTTTTTTCAGTGCTGGGATGTCCTCAAGCAGATCTGGGCATCCTTCAAGCGTTTGAGCGATCTTTTTCAATCGCCTCGCAATGGTCCGGTATGAGACGCTTACCCCGTGTTGAATTTCGTAATGCCTGGCAAGCCCACTCTGGTTTGCCTTTCCGTCTTTAAATAGTCCAACGCCTGCTAGTATGATCCTCATGATATTGGCTTCCAACGGATCAGGGAACAGGGCAACACATCGCTCCATTGCTTCTTTGTGCAGTAAGCCTGCCGTGATTTCTTGTTCTTCTCCAGGGAGCGCTTGGCGACTCCGGGGTCTCCCGATATTCTCTTTTTCATCTATTGACATCTCGTCAAAGCTGGAAAACTTGCCCTGTGTGACCAGCAATTCGGGCTTCCGTTCCCGTAGAAACCTTTTTTTAAAATAATCATTGAAATATCCTGATGGGTTCACACCCTTTCCGCCTGCATAGCTGTTGCACTTTTCCCGCAACTTAATAAACGCAGAAGCGTATTCATCCAGGCGGGTGGTTTCTTCGCGCTTCTGGTCCGCAATCTTTGCCACCCTATCGAGCAGAGGGTCATACCGTTGCGCTGTCTGGAAGACGAACGGATCTGTCAACATGTCCCCTCTATGATAAAAAAACACCCTGTTTGGGGTATCGGAACTGAAACAAGTCTCCTTAACGACAGATCCGTATTTTTGAAAACTGAGCACAGTGTATGTGTCTAACGATAGCTGATCATCGCTTGGAATTGGCCCCATTGACGGATAATAGATTTCGGCATCCTGATTGATGAAGCAGAGCATAAAAAAGGGGAAGTGACGTCCAATATATCTTTTGGTAATCATCCTGCCCGAGTCGTCTTTATATTTGACCGTTGTATCAATCGAAATAACTTTCCTAAATGCCGCCCGTGTCTCCTCCAGTGCATTTGGATGTCCCTGTTCTCTAAGGGTTTTATACCACTTCAGGGTACGCTCAGTGGCGTAAAAAGCTTCTTTAAGGTGATCTAAAAAATCATGGTGATCGGAGTCTGTAATCACCAGATCTTGAAGTTTTGAAATTTCTTCCGGCTTGAATTTTTCCAATTTCTGAAGTTTCTCGTTGAACGGGTAAGCCTTAAGGTCGGTAAAAATAAAAGGTAAAAAAGTGAAATTGTACGTTTTTACGAGAATAGGGTCTTCAGAAACAAAACGCCTGAGTGGTTCTGGGTCTCGGTTGCGCCTATAAAACTCCTGCCAATTGTCTAAGATCTCCACAGTGCTCTCCGCTAAACACTTTTTCCGCAGGAGGTGATACGGGGGAGGCCCGGTGCGGACGTTCCGGGTTTTCGCTGCGTCCAGCTATCCCCCAAATTGAAGATGTAAAGATTTTATACTGAACTTATGAATACATCAACACAGGGTGTCTGATGCCACTCAATCCCACAGTGTTGACCAAATAGTTGACCAAATCTGATTTTTCTAAAGTTAGGACTTCTAAAACTTCTTTATACACATAGTTTTCAGCGCTATGTGCTCCTTAATTAATCAAATAATAAAGGTTTGCAGAGTATAGATTCTGCAAACCCTTTTAAATATTGGTGCCCCCGGCAGGGATCGAACCTGCGGCACCCGGATTAGGAATCCGGTGCTCTATCCACTGAGCTACGGGGGCAATCACAACGGGTATTGGATACTAGGTATTGGGTATTTGATAGTTGGAATTGGGTAATTCTTACTGGTTCCTGGATCCTGGATACAAGATAGTTGGTGCAAGATGCAAGAGGCATTATCCTATCCTGGATCCTGGATACTGGATGCTCGGTGTTGGGTATAAGGTGTCGGGTGATAGGGCTCGGGAAAAAGTTGACTGGAGTGATGGAGTGGTGGAGGGCGGCAGATCTTCGGCTCACATCCGGCCTCCAATGATCCAGTATTCCCGTACTCCATTACTCCCTGTTTTAAACCGGCTAACGGGCAAACCGGCCAACGGGCACACGGGCAACCCGGGAAACCAGTATCCAGCCCGCCAGAGGCGGGCAAGCATCCAGTATCGAGCATCCAGTATCGAGTCACTAATACCCAATACCAAGTACCCAATACCTATTCTATATAGAGTGTTTGGCCGGGATAGATCCGGCTGCGGGGGTTCAGCTGGTTGAGTTCAAGGAGTTTCTTGAGGGGCAGATTGTGTTTCAGCGCGATGGTGTACGGGCTGTCACCGTTTCGCACGGTGTAGGTGCGGCCCCCTTCCGTCGGCTTGGCGGTGACCGGCGGTTTGGTTCCCGGGATACTCAACTCCTGACCGATATGCAGTGATGTGCTTCGGAGACTGTTTTCGGCCTGGATGGCGTTGATGGTTGTTCCGTATCGGCGGGCGATGATCCACAGGGATTCCCCGCTTCGGACCACGTGCACGCTCGGGTAGGTCTGAGGCCGGTTTGATTTGGCCTTGGCCGGGTAGACACGAGTGCCCTTCTGGGGGATTTTCAGTCTCTGCCCGGCCCGGATGAAATTCTTCCGGCGGATATTATTGGCGATCTGGATGCTGCGAACGCTGGTGCGATATCGTTCTGCGATGGTGGACAGGGTTTCTCCCGGCCGGACCCGATGGTAGACAAATGCCCGCTGCGGTGGGGTGGTAATCGGTATCTCGCCGAGTTTGGCCAGGAGCTGGGTGGAAAATCCCCGGGGTACGTTTATTTCGTAATTCTCGGGCGGCAGGACACCGTAGCGCAGCTCGGGATTCATCGCCCGCAATTCCTTTTCCGAAACATCGAGCGCTTTGGCCACGTTTTTGAGATGCATCCTCCGGGAGACGGTCACCGTCTCGAAATCCAGCGGTTCATCGAGACGGATATCCGCCAGGCCGTATTTCTCGAGGTTGTTGATGATGTGCAGGGTCGCCAGAAATCGGGGCACATACCGGGCCGTCTCCAGCGGCAGCCGCTCGTAAAGATCCCAGAAATTATCCAGGTAGTTGATGTTTTGATCGCGGATCACCCGAAGCACACGGCCCTCTCCACTGTTGTAGGCCGCCAGCACCGTCGTCCAGTCCCCAAACATTTTATGCAGTTCCTGGAGGTACTCGATGGCCGCCCGGGTGGCTTTTTCCGGGTCGAGCCGTTCATCGATATACATGTCCCGTTTGAGCCCGAACTTGTAACCTGTGGAGGGGATAAATTGCCAGAGGCCGAGGGCCCGGGCCTTGGATAACGCTCTGACCTTATACCCGCTTTCAATCAGCGGTAGCCATGACAGCTCCTCGGGAAGCCCGGCAGCCTTTAACTTCGCCACGATATAGGGGCGATATCGACCGGATCGCTGGTAGGACTGCTTGAAAAATGTTTTCTCCCCGCCCTTCGTAAAACGCTTGATTTCCGCCTTCACATGGCGGTTGATCTCCACCGGGATCTCGTCGTGGGTGCCGTTGACCACAAGATTCCGCGAGGCATAAATTTCAAGAATCCGCTTGGAGATGGTGAACCGCAGATCCTCCTTTTGCTGGATGAGCCCGGGAGCATCGAAGGTCTCAACCTTAAGGACCAGTGAATAGGCCTGATCCAGGGCTTCCAGAGCGTTTTCCAATTCGCCGTTCTCCCAGAAATCCCGTGCAATCTGAATGTAATCCAGGGCTTCGGCGATGTAGGATTGGACCTTTTTCCCGGGGTTCTCCCCTGGGGGAAAATCCTCCGTTACCGGGTCCTGGGGAGGCCAGCTGTTGGAATAGACGGTATCGCCTGATTCATACAGGGCGGCGACAGAATTGTCGTCCAACGGCGTCATTTTTGCTTCTGATGTTTCCGGATTTTGCGGTTTCGCCGTCGTCGAATTCCCATCGCCGAACCCGGAAGAACTGGACGGCGAATTTGCAGATCGCTGTGACGTCTGTACACAGCCGCCGGCAATAAGGATCAGCGGAATGATGAATGCTGCAAGAAGGGGTAATGGCGTTGGTCGTCTCATTCAGTATATGGGTGCCGGTCCGAATTGGTCAGGCTTTGATATCGCAAACGCTTATGCATTGTCAAGCTGTCGACGGGTTTTCCGTCAGTTGATCCATCTGCATGCAGATTTCGGGCCGAATTTGATATCGAGCCGAATAAATCTTGATTATTCATATTCTACTTGATTATTCATATTCTATTAGGATATCTTGCGTTTGGTGTTTGGTGTTTGGTGTTTGGTGGCGGCTTTTCTATCGATTTTCCCATCATGAGGTTTCCAATCATTCCGGGTATCCCCTTGGCGACGATGTTTCCTTGCCCGGGAGACATGCGCCTCTCGAAAAAGTGTGAGATCGCATGGTTGTCAGAACCGATTCAGCGGTCTGCGAATAGAGAGACGGCGAAAAGGAATGGAAATCCACGTTTTTAGTAATATTAAAAAAATAATTGACAATAATTTAAAACAATCATAGATTCCTCAGGTTGTGGTTTATGTGGGGGCCGACTAAGTATTAGCGTTTGTTCCGGCGGCGTGTTTTCTTTGACATTTTTTTGAAAGCGAAAATTCTTTCAAATGATTACGGGCCAGCGTAGCTCAGTTGGTAGAGCTACTGATTTGTAATCAGTGGGTCGGGGGTTCGAGTCCCTTCGCTGGCTCCACGGTAGAGGTTTTGGAATACAGGGGCGGTATGCCTATCGTGTCCCTGGTCCATTTTCATGCGGTGGGGTTCCCGAGTGGCCAAAGGGAACAGACTGTAAATCTGTCGGCGATGCCTTCGGAGGTTCGAATCCTCCCCCCACCACCAGCCCTGAAGTAAGTCCCTGTAGGAGATCCTGAAGTAGGGTCGTATTTGTACTACAAGGCTGCCCTGCATGCGTCTTACGACAACACACAGGAGAACGGATAGTTCCGTTTGCCCCCCGGCGGCACATCGACATGAAGGAAAACGCGCGGGAGTAGCTCAGTTGGCAGAGCTTCAGCCTTCCAAGCTGAATGTCGCGAGTTCGAATCTCGTCTCCCGCTCCAAACCCTTGGCAAGCAGGGTTGATGCCTTCGACGACGGGAGGTCATGGCGTTTATTGCCCACGTAGCTCAGTCGGTAGAGCGCTTCCTTGGTAAGGAAGAGGTTCACCGGTTCGATTCCGGTCGTGGGCTCCACCACTTAAATTGTCTGCGACGACCCATACGGCAGCGAGCGCAGAGAACGCGTTTCTCTCCGAGGACTTCGGAGATGGCAAAAGAGGAAAATCACGGGAGGGTGAGACCATGGCGAAGGAGAAGTTTCAGCGCACCAAGCCGCACGTGAACGTAGGGACGATCGGTCACATTGACCATGGCAAGACGACACTGACGGCGGCAATCACCAAGCAC